>Ga0123341_1001257_pt1 | contig 18541 bp, 9 predicted proteins | sample Turbeapinknodule_FD_89959 | JGI IMG/M metagenome (GOLD analysis project Ga0123341, IMG submission 89959) | Root nodule microbial communities of legume samples collected from Mexico - Turtle bean Mexico pink nodule | ecosystem: Host-associated > Plants > Roots > Nodule | place: Mexico: Nepantla...
ACTAGAAATACAAATGAGGTGAGTGTAATTGATTTTATTAAGACAAAGTAAATGTAATTTTCCCTTTTATTTTGAAATACAAATTTATATGGGCATATTTTTATAACATTATTTCAATATCATTATGTTAGAATTATTAAACAAACATTTTTATTGGAAATTAGCTGAAATGGATGACAAATTGTTTAGCTAAGTTGACATTTTTTAAAGGATTATCGAGCTTTATGGTTAAAATTGAGTGATAATCTACTTTGAAGAAAATTTTCTGACATTTAAATAAAGAAAAAATATTGAATTAAATTAAGAATATTCTCCAAAGTGATATTTATAAATTTTTGGAACAATAATTTATTTCAATAATGACCACTATTAAGTTGTACTAGTTACTTCTCATTGTTATGGGTGAATATTAACTGCTATATATTTTTCTATACTAGTTAGTACCAAACATTTTCTTTTTTTTCTTCATTTATACTCACTTGGAATTGTAGGTTGCTGGTCTAGTAAATATGTCTAAACTCAAAAAAATAACATGAAAAGTTATCTCATTTTAACTTTTGTCTTCTAGTTTGCTCGTGTCATTTAATTATTCTACTTAACAGTTTTATCATCTCTTTTTGTGATCCTCAAAGTTTGGAATGACCACGTTGATTGCTCTAAAATCATTGAAGATGTTTAACAAGGTTCTTATTTGAGTTGTTCCACATTTAACTTGTTACAAAAGCTCAAAAGTGTCAAAGTGGCCTTGAAATGTTGAAACAAAAATGTGTTTGGTGATGTTAATAAAATTTGTTCTTGATATTGCATTCAAAATAAATTGTTGCACAAAGTGATTCTGTTTTGGCTGACTTGATACCTAATGAGAAACTTGCCTTTTATGATCTAACTTTGGCTTTAGATATACAATAAAAACTTTGGCAAGTAAAAGCTCGTGTTGTTGGTACAATGATAGTGATAGAGGTACTAATTTTTTTTCTTTTTAAGGGTGTTTCTTCCTGCACTCTAACAACTTTTTCCTCTGCACCTCATAATTTTTTGAAAAGATTGTTTTATCCCTTTTAAAAATCACTTCTAAATTATTTTTTCTGAAATGTTTTTTTTTATCAGCAAAAAATGAAATTAAATTAAAGGGATACAAAAGGAGTATTCCAACCCTTTTACACTTACCAGATCACGTAAGGGAACAAACAAAATAGAAAAGCATCCCACACAAAGGCAGGGTTCAATGTTGAAAACTACCAAAGGCTAAAAACCTTACAGATGGCACTATCGAATTGCTAGAGAAGAAAGAAAGCATATAGTCGCATGAAAGGCCTCCATAGCTCCCTGATAGTACCCTCCTCCGCTATTTCCTATGCTCCACATTGCACATTGGTTCCAATAAACAGAAAACAATGACCTTAGAAGGTTGTATGCACCTTGAAAAATTTGCACGGCCAAATCCAATATTTCACACATCACAATATATACCAGCAACTCCCTGCATCTGCTGTCCACACATCAGTAAAATGGAACCTGACCAACAAGAATTACAGCGCCATATACAAACAACCAGTCTTCCATGATCATGAGCCTCAGATTCGTCTCACAAGACTGGCAATAAACTTTTTATTGATCACTGTCAGGGCTGAAGAAAAGTTCGTTTGTGTGAAACTGTTTAATTTTTTTCGTTGGTGAATACTCGTCCGTTTTTCCTGAAATTTGTTGCGTTTTGTCCCGAATTCAGTGTAGATTCTTACGTCAAAATTCAGGAAAAAAACTATTTCGTGAGTATTTTTCAGAATTTTTCGAACAAACCAAAGCTATCCTCTACCAAAACTTGTGAAATTTCGCCCTATTTTCTGCAATTCTTATTTTGCGTCCGTATTGCTCTTAAAAATTCACACAAGTACTTTCATATGTTCTTTGGGCCCAGGTAAGGATGCACTTCCATAAACGAATCACAAAAAGAAGATACGGGGAAGAAAAGCCAGGACGTTTTGTTTTCAAAAACCAGTTTTGTTCACTCTCGGTCTGGGACTTACTACGCCTTACTCCTTGAGTGTTTTCGTCTAAAATTTTTACTAGACGTTCGTCACTGTGTCTATTGAGTTTTGACTGAGATTTGAGCCCCAGATTCGTCCCAAAAGACTGGCAATAAACTTTTTATTGATCACTCGCAAGGCTGAAAGCAAGGTTCGTTTGTGTGAAATTGTTTGATTTTTTTAGTGGGTGAATACTCATCCGTTTGACCTGAATTTATCGCGTTTTGTCCCGAATTCAGTGCAGATTCTTCCGAGGAATTTCAAGAAAAAAACTATTTTGGAAGAATTTTTCATAATTTTTCACGCAAACAAAGGCTATCCTTTACCAAAACTTATGAAATTTCACCCTACTTTCGGCAATTTTTATTTTGCGTCCGTATTGCGCTTAAAAATTCACACTAGTACTTTCATATGTTGTTTGCGACCAGGTAAGGAGGCACTTCCATAAAGGAATCACAAAAAGAAGATACAGGGAAGAAAAGTCAGGACGTTTTGTTCTCAAAAAATCAGTTTTGTTCACTCTCGGTTTGGGACTTACTACGCCTTACTCCTTGGGTGTTTAGGTCTAAAAATTTTACCAGATGTTCTTCACTGTGTCTATTGAGTTTTCGCTGAGATTTGAGCCCCAGATTTGTCCCACAACAATGGCAATAAACTTTTTATTAATCACTATCAGGGTTGACAGGAAGGTTCATTTGTGTGAAACTGTTTGATTTTTTTCGTGAGTGAATACTCATCCGTTTGACATGAAATTTGTCGCGTTTGGTACCGAATTCAGTGCAGATTCTTACGTGAAATTTCTGGAACAAACTATTTCAGGAGAATTTTTCAGAATTTTTCACGCAAACCAAGGCTTCCTCTACCAAAACTTGTGAAATTTCGCACTTCTTTCTGCAATTTTTATTCTGCGTCCGTATTGCGCTTAAAAATTCACACAAGTACTTTTTGTTTGTGCCTAGGTAAGGAGGCACTCCCTAAAGGAATCACAAAAAGAAGATATGGGGAAGAAAAGCCAGAACGTTTTCTTTTCGAAAAACCAGTTTTTTTCACTCTCGGTCTGGGACTCACTACGCCTTACTCCTTGAGTGTTTTGGTCTAAAAAATTTACCAGATGTTCGTCACTATGTCTATTGAGTTTTGGATGAGATTTGAGCCCCGGATTCGTACCACAAGACTGGCAATAAACTTTTTATTGATTCATGCCAGGGCTGAAAGGAAGGTTTGTTTGTGTGAAACTGTTTGATTTTTTTCTTGGGTAAATACTCATCCGTTAGACTTGAAATTTGTCGCGTTTTGTCTCGAATTCAGTGCAGATTCTTACGTGGAATTTCAGGAAAAAACTATTTCGGGACAGTTTTTCAGAATTTTTCATGCAAACCAAGGCTATCCTCTACCAAAACTTGTGACATTTCGCCCTACTTTCGGAAATTTTTATTCTGCGTCCGTATTGCGCTTAAAAATTCACACAAGTACTTTCATATGTTGTTTATGCCCAGGTAAGGTGGCACTTCCATAAACGAATCACAAAAAGAAGATACGGGGAAGAAAAGCCAAGAAGTTTTGTTTTCGAAAAACCAGTTTTGTTCACTCTCGGTCTGAGACTTACTACGCCTTACTCCTTCGATGTTTTGGTCTAAAAATTTTACCAGATGTTCGTCACTGTGTCTATTGAGTTTTGGATGAGATTTGAGCCCCAGATTCGTCCCACAAGACTGGCAATAAACTTTTTATTGATCACTGCCAGGTCTAAAAGGAAGGTTCGTTTGTGTGAAAATGTTTGATTTTTTTCGTGGGTGAATACTTATCCGTTTGACCTTAAATTTGTCGCGTTTTTTCCCGAATTCAGTGCAGATTCTTACGTGGAATTTCAAGAAAAAATTATTTCGTGAGAATTTTTTAGAATTTTTCTCGCAATCCAACGCTATCCTCTACCAAAACTTGTGAAATTTCGTCCTACGTTCTGCAATTTTTATTCTACCTTCGTAATGCGCTGAAAAAATTCACACAAGTACATTCATATGTTGTTTGCACCCAGGTAAGGAGGAACGTCCATAAAGGAATCACTAAAAGAATATACGGGGAAGAAAAGTCAGGACGTTTTGTTTTCGGAAAACCAGTTTTGTTCACTCTCGGTCTGGGAGTTACTACGCCTAACTCCCTGGGTTTTTTGGTATGAAATTTTTACCAGACGTTCGTCGCTCTGTCTATTGAGTTTTGGCTAAGATTTGAGCCCCAGATTCATCCCACAAGACCGGCAATAAACTTTTTATTGATCACTGCTAGTGCTGAAAGGAAGGTTTGTTTGTGTCAAACTGTTTGATTTTTTTCGTGGTTGAATACTCATCCGTTTGACCTGATATTTGTCGTGTTTTGTCCCGAGTTCGTTGTAGATTCTTACATGGAATTTCAGGAACAAACTTTTTCGGGAGAATTTTTCAGAATTTTTCACGCAAACCAAGGCTATTCTCTACCAAAACTTGTGAAATTTCGTCTTACTTTCTGGAATTTTTATTTAGTGTCCGTATTGCGCTTAAAAAAACAAACAAGTACTTTCATATGTTTTTTGTGCCCAGGTAAGGAGACACTTCCATAAATGAATCACAAAAAGAAGATATGGGGAAGAAAAGCAATGACGTTTTGTTTTTGAAAAACCAGTTTCGTTCACTCTCGGTCTGGGACTTACTACACATTACTCCTTGGGTGTTTCGGTCTAAAATTTTTACCAGACGTTCGTCACTGTGTCTATTGAGTTTTGGTTGATATTTGAGCCCCAGATTCAACCCACAAGACTGGCAATAAACTTTTTATGTATCACTGACAGGGCTGAAAGGAAGGTTCGTTTATGAGAAACTATTTGATTTTTTTCGTGGGTGATACTCATCCGTTTGACCTGAAATTTGTCGTGTTTTGTCCCAAATTCAGTGTAGATTCTTACATAAAATTTTAGGAAAAAACTATTTCAAGAGAATTTTTCAGAATTATTCAGGCAAACCAAGGTTATCCTCTACCAAAACTTGTGAAATTTTAACCTACCTTCTGGAATTTTTATTCTGCCTCCGTATTGCACTGAAAAAATTCACACAAGTACTTTCATATGTTATTTGCACCCAGGTAAGGAGGCACGTCCATAAAGGAATCACTAAAAGAATATACAAGGAAGAAAAGCCAGGACGTTTTTTTTTTGAAAAACCAGTTTTGTTCACCCTCAGTCTGGGACTTACTCCGCCTTACTCCTTGGGTGTTTCAATCTAAATTTTTACGAGACGTTTGTCACTGTGTCTATGGAGTTTTGGCTGATGATTGAGTCCCAGATTCGTCCCACAAGACTGGCAATAAACTTTTTATTGATCACTGTCAGGGCTGAAAGGAAGGTTCGTTTGTGTGACACTGTTTGATTTTTTCGTGGGTGAATACTCATCCGTTAGACCTGAAATTTGTCGCGTTTTGTCCCGAATTCAGTGCATATTCTTACGTGGAATTTCAGGAAAAAATTATTTCGGTAGATATTTTCATAATTTTTCACGCAAACCAAGGCCTCTACAAAACTTGAGAAATTTCGCCTTACGTTCTGCAATTTTTATTCTGCCTCTGTATGGCGCTGAAAAAATTCACACAAGTACTTTCATATGTTGTTTGCACCCAGGTAAGGAGGCACGTCCATAAAGGAATCACCAAAAGAATATACGGGGAAGAAAAGCCAGCAGGTTTTGTTTTCGGAAAAACCAGTTTTGTTCACTCTCAGTCTAGGACTTACTACACCTAACTCCTTGGGTGTTTTGGTATGAAATTTTTACTAGACTTTTGTCACTGTGTCTATTGAGTTTTGCTTATATTTGAGCCCCAGATTCGTCCCACAAGACTGGCAATAAAATTTTTATTGATCACTGCCAGAGTTGAAAAGAAGGTTTGTTTGTGTGAAACTGTTTGATTTTTTTCGTGGGTGAATACTCATCCGTTTGACCTGAAATTTGTCGCGTTTTGTCCCGAATTCAGTGCAGATTGTTACGTGGAATTTCAGGAAAAAAATATTTCGAGATAATTTTTCTCGCAAACCAAGGCCTCTACCGAAACTTGTGAAATTTCGCCCTAATTTCTGCAATTTTTATTCTGCATCCGTTTTGCGCTTAAAAATTCACACAAGTACTTTCATATGTTGTTTGCGCCCAGGTAAGGCGGCACTTCCATAAAGGAATCACAAAAAGAAGATACGGGGAAGAAAAGCCAGGACGTTTTGTTTTTGAAAAACTAGTTTTCTTCACTCTCGGTCTGGGACTTTCTACGCCTTACTCCTTGGGTGTTTTGGTCTAATATTTTTACCTGACATTCGTCACTCTGTCTATTGAGTTTTGGCTGAGATTTGATTCCCAGATTCGTTCCACAAGACTTGCAATAAACTTTTTATTGATCACTGCCAGAGCTGAAAGGAAGGTTCGTTTGTGTGAAACTGTTTGATTTTTTTCATGGGTGAATACGCATCCGTTTGACCTTAAATTTGTCGCATTTTGTCCCGAACTTAGTGCAGATTTTTACCTAGAATTTCAGGAAAAAACTATTTCAGGAGAATTTTACAGAATTTTTCAGGCAAACCAAGGTTATCCTCTACCAAAACTTGTGAAATTTTGCCCTACTTTCTGCAATTTTTATTCTGCGTCCGTATTGCGCTTAAAAATTCACACAAGTACTCTCATATGTTATTTGCGCCCAGTTAAGGAGTTACTTTCATAAACGAATCACAAATAGAAGATACGGGGAAGAAAAGCCAGAACGTTTTGTTTTTGAAAAACCAATTTTGTTCACTCTCGGTCTGGGACTTACTACACTTTAGTCCTTGGGTGTTTTGGTCTAAAGTTTTTACCAGACGTTCGTCACTGTGTCTATGGAGTTTTGGCTAAGATTTGAGCCCCAGATTCGTCCCACAAGATTGGCAATAAACTTTTTATTGATCACTGTCAGGGCTAAAAGGAAGGTTCGTTTGTGTGAAATTGTTTTGATTATTTCGCGGGTGAATACTCATCCGTTTGACCTGAAATTCGCGTTTTGTCCCGAATTCAATGCAGATTCTTACGTGGAATTTCAGGAAAAAACTATTTCAAGATAATTTTTCACGCAAACCAACGCAAACTACCAAAACTTGTGAAATTTCGCTCTACTTACTTCACTTTTTATTCTGCATCTTTATTGCGCTTAAAAATTCACACAAGTACTTTCATATGTTGTTTGCGCCCAGGTAAGGAGGCACTTCCATAAACGACCGTGGACATGCTTTTTCAATCACAACGACCTCTATATTGGATTTAGATGATGTAGTTTGGATCATTTTTAAGTTATGAAATGTTAGATCATGACACAGTTGTGTAAAAAATAAGATTGTATTGGATTGGACAAACTCATGTAAGATCAATCGAATTGGACCCAAGTTATGTAATGTTGGGTTGGGCCGAGTCCAAGACAAATCGGATTGGATCACGCCAAAAATCAAGTTAGACTAGGTCAGACTAAATTTAGTTTTGGTTAGGTTGGGTCTAAGTTAAGTTAGGTTGGGCCAAAATCATGTCAAGTTCTTCGAGTCGATCGAGCCTATGTCAGATCAAATCAAGGTCAAACCATGTCAAGATAAGTTAGGTCGAGCCAAAGTTAAGCCAATTCGACGGAACCCAAGTTGGGCCAAGTCAACGAGGCCCAAGTCGAGCTAACTTGAGTCAAGTCCATGTTAGATCAGATAAGCTTGGGCCTAGGTCGGGTTAAGTCATCCTCGATCCCTTAAGGCGAAATTTGAGTCCACTTCATGTCGAGTGGGTTTAGTTCATGTTGGGTTGAGTGGATCTCAGTCTTCATTGGGTCAAGTTGAGTCAGACCAGGCTTAGGCTGAGTTTCCTCGAGTTCATGTTAGGCTAAGTTATCCTGAACCTCAATTGAGCTAAGTCGATTAGTTCCACATTAATATTTGTAGTTTAAATATAAATATAAATTTATTTTATTTTATTTAATGTCATTATTCTGAAAACATCCTTTAGTTTAAATCTGAGTACTATTTTCAATAAATTTTGTTAAAGATCATATTGAAAATATGTAAAGAAAACAAAGTCACGCTTAATCTTAACAGAAATGTTGGTAAAACAACCAAAGTTATGAATAAAGTAGGCTATCTAGACAAACCTTGAAATAAAAATAATAAAATTCTTATTAAGAATTGCAATTGCATTAGATTTTCACCAATATTTTTACATTGTAAGTTAACTATCATAATATTTACAAACCTTAAAAACACTGAGTTCAATTTGAAAAATATCAAAAATTATTTAAATTTATTCCTGAAAAATAAGTGTGAAATAAGGAAAAAGTCAAAAGAATGAGAGAGAGGATATTGGAATGAATTTTTCATATAATTTGATGAGAGGGATGTACATCATATATACGGTTACAAGTTGTGGATAAGGAAGAATAACAAAAAAAGAGTACACGAGAGTAACCATTATACAACGCATCATATTCTAGAAGAATATTAGTTATTTACAACTACATATGTAATGCAGGGATATGTGGTCTTTTTGTCTGTTAGCCCCCCACAAGTTGGAGGTAGAAAGGTGTTGATTAACTTCAACTTGGATAAGCTTAGGTTAACAACTTTGAAGGCAAAGCTTTTGTAAAAATTTCAACTAGTTGGAAAAATGGAATTTTAGATCTCTAAGCAAAAAAATTTAGCCAATGTAACTCACAAGTGGCTCAAGCAAGGGCTTGGTATTCAGCTTCAGACGATGAACGAGATATAGTGTTTTGCTTTTTTTCCAAGAAATTAAGGAATTTCCAAGAAAGAAACAATACCCTATTATAAACCATTTTGAATCAATACAAGTCGTCAAATCTGCATCCATAAAACGAAGAATTTGATTAGGAGAATCACATCGAAACATCAAACCTTTGTCGGGGTTGTCCTTGAGATAGTGAAGGACCCTCATCACTGCTCGAAGATGCAATTGAGTAGGATTTCCCATGAATTGACTTAGTTGTGGTGTGGTGAAAGTTATATCAAGACATGTGTTTGTAAGATATAATAAACGACCAATAAGTCTTTGGTGGAAAAGCGGATCTGTTGAAGATAGGCTTTGATGTCTCCAAATCCATGAAGATTGGTTGAAGGATTTGTTGCTGCTTGTGTGTGTGGGTTTTGGGTAGTTTGAATTTGTAATCCACTCATAGATTTAATCCAAGGTTGTTTGATTTTAATCCTTTTGAAAAAGATGTGTTTTCAAAGAGAAGTAGAAAATCAACCTATTGAATTGTCGTTTCAACCGATTGTTTTACACTTAGAGGTTTTTGAAAATGATTTGAAACTGTTTGACTTTAGTTGACTTTGTTGTCAAACTAATACAATCGGTTGTTTCGAAAAATCAACCGATTGTTTTTTTAATTTTCTTAACAGAATTTTGTTAAGTTAGTTCAATTTGTTATAATTGTTTTAAAACTGATTTGACTTTTGCATTAAATGTTATTAACAACTGATTGGAGTATATATAATTTGTTTTATGCTCTGGTTGTTAGAGATTCACAAGATTGCTTTCAAATCAAGTTTATTTAAGATAGCTTAAGGCTTTGAATTCTTTCAAAGAGTGGAATAGGATTGCACTATATTTTTTTCTTTTCAATATGTATCAGGTGTGATCATTCCTTTCCCATTGACAATTGTAATTCTGTAATAATTGTTGGTGTGCAGATTCAGAGGGTGTTCTGAATTTTGTGTTGTGTTTGCCAAAGGTGGTATGTGTTCTTGAAGGGTTCAAGATCACCACTTTGGTGTGTGTGTTGTAATCAAGGTGTTTGATTGCATAGTGGAATTCTTAGAGGTTTTATGAGGACTGTATGTAGCTCTTGGTTAAGAGTGAATCAGTATAAATTTACTGTGTGAATTTCTCTATTCGTCGTCTCTTTAAATCTGTTTTTGGTTGAATTTTATAATTGATGCTATAAACAACTGATTGTTTCGCAAAAACAACCGGTTGATTTTCTGTTGTTTATGTGAAAATTGGTTTTAAGTTCAGCTGAACAGATTTTTGATTAATTGATTCTCTTTGGCTTTCACTATACCTTCTAAATTTACGAAAATCTTTTATAAACAATTCAACCCCTTTCTTGTTTAAGGCCTACAGTTCTAACAGGATCAACATGAGGTTCAGTTGAGTTTTGATGTAAACAAAGTGTGTTGTCTATTGGTGTGGAACATGGTTTGGACACTGTCATACCAGAGTCCTTGAGGAGATCTAAAAAGTATTTTCGTTGACACAAAGAGATTCCTGCTTCTAAATGAGCAACTTTTATAGTCAAAAAATATTTCAAAAATTGTGAATGGTATAATTGTTTGATGTTGACAATCTCATTAACAGAATTTGCAGTTAAAAAAAATGTCATCCACGTATATCATCAGAGTAGTAAAATCATGTAAAAAAATTTAATGAAAAGGTTATGATCAACATTATCTTGTTTATATCCACAAGATAGGAGTGTGAGAGATAACTTTTCAAACCATTTCCCGCTCGCTTGTTTTAGACCGTAGAGAGATTTCTTTAATTTGCAACACTATGAATTGGGGTGACCCATGACACCAGGAGGAACAACCATGTAGATCAAAAAGTTCAGTGTGGAATGCATTACTAACATCAAGTTGTTGAAGATGCCATCCATTGAAAAAAAAACACAACAAGAATAAGTCGTATGGTTGCCATTTTTACAATGTGAGAGAAGGTTTCGAAATAATCAATCCCTTCAATCTATGTGAATTATTTAGCATCATAGTCTCGATTCACTTTTCATAGCATCCTTCCAGCAAGGTTGCTTGATAGCTTCGTGATAGTTAGTGGGTTCATGCTCAGAATACAGTGACATGAGGTAGTGACGATGAGAAGGAGACACACAAATGTATCTAAGAACGTATTCTAATGGATACAAACATTTTGTGGATGACTAAGTTGGTGTAAAATTACAAGCATAATCAGCAAGATGAGGTGGAGTGTTATGGGGGTGAGTGGAGTGGCAAAGAAGGGCACTATTTGATTTGGTGCACTATGTTGCAGCATGGTTACATTTGGAGAAGATAAGGGCGAATTGGATTTGGAAGTTGAGGAAGTGGGCTCTTCGATCATGAAAGGTGAGTTAGGTAAGGTGGGCTCAACCATGAGATAAGGGTGAATTGGGCTCTTTATCTGGAACAAAAGAAAAAATTAATTAAAAAAAAAAGCACATTTCTAGAAATAAAATTTTCTTTGGTATCTAAATCCAAAATAACATAACATTTCACGCAATTTTGAAAGCCTAAGAACACACTTCATCTTAAACGCGGTCAAATTTTGTTGGTGTGTGTGGACGCATAACATAATTATCCATAAAAATTAATCATGGACAAATTTGGTTGTTGTTTGTGTAATAGCTAATCAGGAGTTTTATTTTGAATGATGTGAGAAGGAATGCCATTTATGAGGTAGACAACATGTTTGATGACATATGATGTATTGGTGTTTTCTTTCAACCCTTGCTTTTTGTTGTGAAGTGGCAACTCAACTTGTTTGATGCAAAATTCCTTTAGATGAAAAAAATTCTTTTAAGAAAAATTTTGGATCATTGTCTGATCAAATATATTTAACTTTTGTTTCAATTTGATTTTCAACAAGGGTAACAAAGTTTTGAACATTCAATTGAATTTCTACTTTTGATTTTAATGAACAACCCAAGTGTATTTACATAATCATCAACAATAGTTAGAAAATGTTTGTGACCATGAATGGAAGCTTTAGAAAAAAGTCCTTAAATGTCCATGTAAATTAAATCAAATATTTTGGACGCTCTACTATAACTAGAAGAGTAAGACAACTTTCTTTGTTTAGCCTAATGACAAACATCACAAGTTTCGTTGAAATTTTTGGAAACAAAAGAAAATTGGTCATGTAAAACATGAAGATGTTACCCAAATAAATGCTCTAATCTAAAATACCAAATGTTGTTCATGGTTATAAGAGAAGTAGTGGAGGAGTTGAAAAGGGATAAAACGGTGGGTAAGGTTGAAGGTATACTTTTGTCAATTTAACCAAACCAATAATCCGCAAGGAGTTCACATTCTGTATTAGGCAAGAATGATGAGAAAAAGTGAGTTTATAACTATTGAGAATGTTGCATCATTCCCTTTAGGGAATAATGGATTTGTGGCAATCGGGACTGGAATGGAACCATTGAGAAAACTCATTTTGTTTTTTTTTTTGGAGACAAGGACCATTTGAAATGACCAAGACCATGAATGGCAATTGTTGCCAACAAGGGCTGGAGCAACAATGACTGATGAGGGACTTTTACTAGGGTGAATGTTATATGAACTATAAGGATTTTGGGTGAGGTCTTGATGTGAGTTGATTTTAGGATTGCACATTTTAATTGATTGTTCTTATTTATGATTTCTAGATTAGCAATTTAAGGTTAGAACCCTAAGAAGATTCTCACTGGACACGAACTTAACCAAGTGGTTAAGTAAGTGTGAAGGTTCACTTCAAAAGGGTAAAGAGAAAAACACAAGAATAAGGTGATTATGATGCAAGGGGCATAAATAAGAACAATGGAAGTAAGGAATGAATGAAGATGACCAAAAGGAAATGACATTAATAAGTAACATAAATGGCACAAGGAAGGATGGAAAAAAGAGATTAGATGAAGGAAGCTTATGGTAAAAATGGTGAAGATGATCACGCCACTTGGAGGGTGGAAAACTCAAGATAAGTGAAGGAAGAGCCGCCACTTGAAATGCTCATACACTCAAGATAAGACCCAAATCATTTAGGAGACAAAGCTCACTAATCACTCAAGCAGTGTTTCTTTACTATATTCAAAATCTAGGTCAAAATACATGAGGCAAGACACCCTATTTATAAGAAGGGGTGCCTTGGTGGGCAAGATGGGTGAAGGGTATAAATGGCAAGGGAGAGGGGCTGCCTAGGGTGTTGACCATGGTCAAAACTACACCTTTATGCATAACTTCTAGAAGGTAGGTTAAAAACCATAATTCTAGGTGCCTTGTCTTGAAAAAGAGGGCTTTGTACAAGCTCATTTCGCTAAGTATACTCTCTTTTATACTATGTGAACCTACTCTAGCCTATTTTGCTATTTGGACTTCAGAAGTGAGCCCAAATTATTTACAAACATGTTTTTGTCTTTTAAGAGGACAAGAAGAAAGAACCGTTGATGTTTTAGTTTATGCCAAGTTCTTCTTCTAGTGAGGTCCGTCTCATATTTGGTGGAGCCTTAACTTGATTGTTGTTTGAATTGTCTTTTGAGTCCTTGATATTCTTGGCTACTTGAATTGTATCAGGTCTAGTGGGGGATTTGAAGAATTTGCATTGAACCTTAGATTGGACGTATTAGAAGTTGAGCCTGACATGGTCAGAGAAAATCTCTTAATGCCATAAGGGAAAACCGAAAGGAAAGATATAAAGAAAGATTGGAATGAATTTTTCATATCATTTAGGGTTTAGTTTTGGATAAGAAAGAAAAACAAAAAAGAGTGCATGAGATTAACCGTTGTACAACACATCATATTCTAGAAGGATACTAGCTATTATAGAATCTAAAAATATTTTCAAATTCGAAAAACTTTTCAACTTCGAAAAACTTTTCAACTTCTATAAACCATAATGTAGTAATTATAAAATCGAGATTGTAGCTGAGCCTTTTCCACTTCCGTTTCTACGAGCCTTGCTTACGATCATATTTTCCTTTTGCTATATTCTGTTTTCTTGTTTCAGTTGTTTAAAATGGCAGCAGCAGGTGGTTCTAATACTGCAGGTGAGCTAATCTCGAGCACCTTCGGCTATGAAACACAGTTACAGAAGCAGCTAAGGGTCGACCAGGTCTGCGCCCTCCTCAGAGAAAACCATATGGACATGTCTACATTCACTGTCCACAACATCAACTCCCTGGGGCATAACGTCGACGACTTCATCAAAGAGGTCCGTTTCATATCCACTTCTGGGGATGCTGCTTTGCTACGTACGTTGTGGAACCAGGGTGCGGCTGCCAGGGTCGTCAATGACATCCAAGACGGCAACGTTCAGAAAGTCATCAAATTCTGCAGCTGGATTAAGTCCAAGCCCGGTCAGGAGGCAATGCGCAAGGTATATCTGGCCAGGAAGACTGAAACGAAGGTCACGCCTCAACTCACTGCTGAAGACATCACGTGGGGCCTTCTCCTTCGGGCCATGCACTCGGACTTCTCGTCTGACGTCAAGACCATTCGGAATGAGTACCAGGAGAAGATCATCGAACATCAGCGACAGATTCGCCTGCTGGAGCGTGCGCGGGAAGAGGCCATTGATGAGCTTGTGGATCTTTTCAAGCCTGCGTCTGCCTTTGTTGAACCGCCGCCTGAACGTCTCCAATCTGAGGCTTATGCCATGTTTCTCCCCATGAATGATATGGGTTTGAAAGCCGTTGAGCTGTATGGTAACGAGATCCGTCAGTTGGCTGCTGTTGAGTTTTGCAGGACGGAGGAGGTGCGTGGTGGGTTGAAGAGTTATCTGGAGATGAAGATTCTGTCACTTGATGAGGTTGGGGACACCAAGCAAGCTGGGACTTTTCGCAACTACTATGCTGCACTCGGCGGAACGGAGATTATTCAGGATGCCACTGACCAAGAGGAGGAGGAGGATGAAGCTGACCCCGTTGGGTCTGCCGGCACCGACGGGGGTTCGGATGTCCCGCCGGCGACTGGAGGAAGCGGTGACCCCCCACATAAGAGAAGTCAAAGTCTGATCCAGACCAGACTGCGCACCCATAATAGAAGGAAGTCAAGAATTTCGGTTCAGTCTAAGGGTAAGAGTGTTGCGGCCGTGGACGGCGGAGAGGAACCGGGCCATAGCAGTGGCCCGGAGCAAGTTTGAAGCGGGTGTCCGCCGCATAATCGGCGGGGGGGAGATGAGGGGATGGTGTCTTGCTTCAATAGCTGCATCACCATCCCGTCACCCGTCATCTACGTGCTACCAAAGACATGCCTCACTGGGTTGCAGACAAATTACAAACCATTTCTTTCTATTAAATGTATTGCATTTATAATTTTTAGGCCCATCTGTTTTGTATTCGACACTTTTTGTCAAATGAAATGGAATTTCGGTTCGGTTTCTAGTTCTAGCTCAAAATTCCTTTCAAATTCGAAAATCTGAGATGTGTGTAAATAGAAAATATATATTTCTGGATTATAGAAATCTTTTTAACAAATTTTCACATAACATGGGAGTGGCGGGAGAAGGTGTAGGAAGGAACACTTTTGACATATAGGTTCTTCTGTCACCCACTTTTCGAATTATGTAGTCTGGATACTCATTTGAAAAAAGACTTCTTCTGGATTACATAATTTGAAAGCTAAAAAAGACTTTCGAATTATATAATCAAAAAACTAATCATGCATATGAAAAAAGACTTTCGAATTATATAATCCATAAGTTAATTACAAATTTGAAAAAAAACTTCTCAATTACATAATCTAAAATATTACAGAAAGATATTTTTGAAAATACGAAATTTTATGAAAGTGAGAGAAAAATATATGGAGGTGCAAGAAGAAGCAGTCCCATAGACATAAGGTTGTTATGGAACTTTTTTTTTACTTTTCAATACCTCTTTATTCCATTATCACACACTCTTATGCATAATATTACTCACAAATAGAATCATCCAACCTCTTTGAAATCAGCACTAATAATAGGCCTTTGACTCCATTTATCACATTTCCTGAATATATATCCTCGTTAGTAAACAGAATGCACCCTCTGGCTAGGATGATTGAAGATGTGCAGACAAGCATAAACATATTTTTCCGAAGGTGTTTTCGTTTTAAGGTTTATTAATCAACTGTCTCATGAAAAAACACTGACAATTTTATCACGCCTCAAAAGATGAAAATTTTATTGAACAAAATTAGTAATACAAATAAACTACAAATAAGCCCTAGTCCTGCCTTGGTTAGTTTGAATTCACCAAGGATGATTAACATTTCAGCAGCCCCAGCTGAAATTCATTTCAAAGCTAAAAATCAGGAATCACCAATGGTTCAAAATTATATAACCTCAGCTTCATTTAGAGGTGGTTGTAGATGCAGGTTTCAAATTGATATGAGACTTGTCGGCTTGATGCACATTATCAGAACTTTTTTCTCCACCAGCTTTCTCAAGCAAAACTTCTTTTTGCAATTCTTTCAACATCTCCTTCAAAGCTTTCTCTTCGTCCATCAGCTTAGAATCATTCAGGTTGGCTTCAGAGTTGTCAACTTTATGCATACCTGCTTTTTTTTCTGCTTCAATTTGTTGAAGAGAAGCTTGTTTCTCCAGTGTCTTCATCATCATCTCTGATGTTCTCTCTTCCCCTTGTAGTTGCATTTTCATTATAAGCTCAGCTTCCTTGTCAAGAGGCTTGAAATAGTCTTCAATGGCTGCCTCCTGCAAGAAATGTGCATCTTGTCATGCAACAAATTTGAGTGCCACAAATGAAAAAATTATACTGTACACATGGAAAATAAATCAAATATCATATAAGAACTTTCATATAATGGATGCATATTTTAATTAAGATCAAATATGACAGAATATGAATTTTTCCATTAAAAAAGAAAAATTGCAGAATATGATTTGTCCAATTTTAATATCAACAAAAGTTGGAAAAAAAGAATGAATGTCACACAGAAGTTCTCACTGCATTTTGTGTTGGTATAACTTCTCAAGGGAAAAAGAACAAATAAAACGTTTTGTTTAGAAGACAATGTGACTTCATATTACAGGTGACAGAAAAGGATTAGAAATTTCATAAAATTCCAAAAGAAAAAATACATTTATATAAATCCAAAATTTGTATTTTCCCATGAGTACAACTTACTGTTTCTTCCATCTTCTTATTCAAATTTTGCATCTCTTCAACCATTCGACGAATCTCGGATAAAATAATCTTCTCAGGTGCTTTATTTATGGCTGCTTTCCTTGCTTGGACCTTTTCAATGGGAAAACATCAGAATGAAAATAAAGAATAAATTTCACACCAGCCTTCATCACCGCAATAAAAAATGAAGTTACAAGGTTAACCACAAATTAGAATCCAATTCGTTCAATGTTGGACTCAAGTCCCATACTTTAACTGGATACTAATGCAGGTCCCATTTGATTTTTAAAATAGACTCACTTGGCTATTACAGTTTAAAAAGAGTCTTAACTTCACATGAAATGGCTCACAACATTCAATGCTTTGTTTTCTCGTGTTTTCTAAAAGACAACAGGAAACTAACACAAGCAAGAATGTAAATGTTTGTAGAAGAGAAAATGGTAGACCTGTTGTACGCGTTGCTCAAGCTGCAGCCTATAATGTCGTATTCTTCGCTCTTCATAACCAGAAAGCACCCTGACATAAAAGAGGGCTTTCCTCCCAAAGTCTAACAACTTATTCATGTTGACAAATCATCAACAACTATCTGTTTTGGAAATTTCTGTACACAGGAATCCAACTCAGAAATGCCAGGGAAAATACATATTCAAAATTGATTAAGCTGATAACTCCAGAAAGGATCAATTAATAAGTTTCATGCAACTGCCAAATAGAATCAAACCTCGGCTGAATTATCAGTAAACAAGACACAATATATGTCAAAATTAAAGCAGAAAGCCCTATTATCACTAAATGTATGTTTGGTAGTGAGGTTTAGAAGGGAAAAGGCAGACTAATATTATTATTTTCTTCTATAGCATTCAATCTCGTTAAAACTCGTAAAAGGGCCCAACAACTTCACAGATCAAATCTACCACCAAGACCCATTAAAGAAATAACACTTCAAACAAAATTTACAAAGCCATGCACTATTAACAGAGCGCCATCCACATAGAACAGCCCACAAAGAAAATCAACATTTACCAAACCAACCAACAATGATAGCCAAAGGGAAACTCAAAGCTGATTTAGGCATTTGACCAAACACATAGCTTGCAACCCACAAATCCCTTCATAGGAAATCAAACAAACATTTAAAAATTGCTCCAAACCCATCAATCAATCATTTTACAGAACCCCATGGTCACAATAACATCACACGCAATTAAAACTAAAATACTTAGAAAAATTAAAATCTATGCAATTAAAACAACCCACAAAAACTCCATGTATGTTAGTATGGCCAACAAGCTGTAGGAAGTCAAACGAATAACGAATTTCGCATGCCCACAAAGAAAAAAACAATTTTGAAGACGAAACTAATAATGGGTTTCAAGTTCGAAGCTGATGAGTTAATAGATAGATCGTTGAGAAATGAAATGAGATTTAGTTACCTGAGTGAGAGTGATTGAAAGCCAATATCAGCGTCTCTTCATCATCGAACAATCTATCGCTTTTAACTCAAACAAAAATATTCTATCAGGTTTCGATTAGGTATTGCTTGTTGCAGAAATATGTAATGTAATTTTTTAAGGTCTTCATCATTTCGAAAAAAAAAATAGAAATATTCTGCAGCCTAATAAAAC
>Ga0123341_1001258_pt1 | contig 18536 bp, 12 predicted proteins | sample Turbeapinknodule_FD_89959 | JGI IMG/M metagenome (GOLD analysis project Ga0123341, IMG submission 89959) | Root nodule microbial communities of legume samples collected from Mexico - Turtle bean Mexico pink nodule | ecosystem: Host-associated > Plants > Roots > Nodule | place: Mexico: Nepantla...
CCATTCCTTTATATTTAAAAGCAAAATTTAAAAATACTAACTCGGCTCTCCGAAAACTGGATCCCAATGTAAATAATTGATACAAATGCTATTGGAAAAATTTATTTTAGTGGAAAATTCTAAACAAAATCCATAACATTTATTTTACATATTAAAAAAAAAATTACATTTGAATCTTCTATTACCAGTAGAGATAAATTATAAAAAAACGTTTTTCAGACATCAAATATAAAATTTATAAATATTTGAAACATGAAACCTATTAAAAGCATTATCAGAAACTAAATATAAAATTCATACATTTTCCAATAATTAACTATTTTAAGCAATATATTTTAACAATTGGTTTTCCATGATAATTTTTCTGCAATAAAAAAACTGGTATTTAAAAAAGCATTAATTTTAATTTTATATTTCTTTTCATTTTTAATTCTATCTTCTCACTCCTACTTTTCCTTTTTCTTATATATATCCAATCAAAATGATTTTTAAAAGAACTAGTGCTAGGTTCAACAAGAAGACAATATTAATACACATATATTATAAATTAAAATGAATAGTCTTAAACATTAAGTATGAGATAATGAATATTGAAAAATAACTATAGTAATTATTAAAATATAGATGTCGATAGATATTATAAATAAAGTTATTCTTAACAAAATGTGAACCGTTTCTAAGGAGAAAAAAGATACACATGCATAACAGATAGATGCTTGAAAATGTAGAAAACAAAATATACATAAGACGTATGTTATATTATATAATTATAAATTATGTAAATTGATAATAATTTTTTTTTTTATATATATATTTCAATTGTTTTAGCAGAATTTTTTTTTTTTATATAATTATAATAAAAAATTATATAATAAATTTGAATGTTTGTTTATAAAATTAATGTATTTTTTATTTTTAAAATTGTTTTAGAAGAAGTATCCGACCGTCATAAAACGCAATGTGTGGTTGGGCTAATGGGCCGTGAGGAAAAGAAGGTCAGAAGAATGATCCAAAAAAAAAAAAGTTAGACATTACGCATGAAAGAGTAGAGAGGTGAAGAGAAGAGAAGAGAAGAGAAGAAAAGAGAAGAGAAGGTTTGGCGAAGAAGATAGGAATGGAAGAGGGGAAGAGTATGGGTCGAAAGGAGAAGAGGAAGGCAATGAAGAAAATGAAGCGGAAGCAGATAAGGAAGGAGGCGGCGGAGAGGGAGCGGCGGGAGGAAGAGGACCGCCTCAACGATCCGGAAGAGCAGAGGCGGATTCAGCTGCTGGAGCAGGAGGAGGCAGACAGAATGCAGAGGGACACCATCCTCTTCCAGGAGAGGGAGAAGGCTTTCATGGATATCATAATCACTCGACAGCAGCAGGAGCAGCAGCAGCAAGAGCGAGAGGAAGAGGAAGAGCAAGAGCAGAACATCGACCAGGACCATGAATTTGAATACGAAGATGGCCCTCCAGAGATTATTTGGCAAGGAAACGAGATTATCTTCAAGAAGAAACAACTCAGAGTGAGGGTTACGGACACGCACCATGACCACAATAGACCTACATCCAATCCCTTACCTCCGGAATCATCCGTATCGGAATCGGAATCGGAATCGCGCACTCAGACCCTTCAGGATGTTGCTCAGCAAATACCAAATTTCGGAACTGAACAGGTGCCTTTCATTTCAGTAATTTTCTCTCTCTCTCTCTCTCTCTCTCTCTCTCTCTCACTCACTCTCACTGCTTCTGCCCTTTCCAGGATAAAGCTCATTGCCCTTTTCATCTAAAAACTGGAGCATGTCGTTTTGGTATGCGGTGTAGCAGAGTCCATTTTTACCCTGATAAATCATCCACTATTCTTATCAAAAACATGTACAACGGACCTGGCCTTGCCTGCGATCGGGACCAAGACGAGGGCCTCGAGGTCTGTTCATTCACTTCATCGTATCCTCTTCATTCTTCTTCACTTACTTACATCAACCAATGCTCTTATTTCTTGTTAATCATCAACTATATCTCACTCCCTTCTGCTATTTTATTTAGTAATCATCCTCATCATAAATCTAATTCAAACTATTCTAGTCTATTCTATATCTTCATCCTTCCCCTTACATCTTACATACATTAATTTTTGCATCATTTTATATCCTTACATTCATTTTTCATCATTCCAAAATCCATGCACTTCTTCATCTGATATTTCTCCTTTTTAAACCAGTCTATTCAATTCTTTGACATAATAATAATCACAGATTCATTGCAAGATTCATTTTGCTGGAGGCTAATGATTTTGGCCTTGGTTGCTCAATGTTAAAGATATTGGCTGTTGTATCCTACTTGCTGAGCCTGGGAAAAGGCTATCAGTATTAATCCCTCCACTCGCTTAATTCGTTTGACTTTTATTGTCCTTGCCCCTTTTTCCTTGATTTTATTTGCAATTCCAACATTCGCTCGCATCATACTACTTTGACAATTTGTTTTTCTGGTAGGAGGGAAAGATTTTTGTTTCTGATAATGTTTGAATTAATATTATGGCAGCATAACATTTTAAAATGTATTAAATAATTAGACTGATTATTTAAAACATTTTTTCTTCCAGATCTTTGTTAAAAACTTCCAATATCTCATACTCTAATAATTTACATGTTCATGCTCCTTAACCGTACGTAGTTGTCAGGGGTTATCCAAGTCTTGGCTTATGGACCTATGTTGCAGACTAATTGTCATGACCTTCAAAGTGTTTGAGATTGCGGCAGCAAGAGCTTAAAAATATTGACTCAGTTAGTGATTGTTAAAGTTAGTGATTGTTAAAATACATTGTTACTGTGACTTTTCCATTTTGTCTTTTTCCTGCAGGAGGAGGGATAGAGAGAATCTCACCCATAAACGTTTTTGTGTTGTGTTTGATCTACTTATGTCAATGAAGCTCTGACGTCTTCATTGGAAATCATGCTTTGCATTATATTTTCATGCTTTTTGGTTCTTGTATAATTAATTGGAGTCATTCTAGACTTTTAATTAGAAAAGTGCATCTGACATTGTACTTCATATCAGATGCTACATTTTCAGGGTTAACATATATTCATCATTTTATTTTGATACTCTGACCTTATATATCATTATGAACCACAAAATTCAAGACCTTTACTGTATCATGGAGCACTGGACTCTCCATTTTGGGTTGCTTAGGTAAACCGTTGTAGGGGAGTACTTCTGTAAGCCATCTGGAATGGCTTCACGAACTCCAACTTAGATTTACAATCACTTTGTAACTTCTAATGAAACTAGTACTCTATTTGTTTGGAATAATACCTCAGGCTGTCCTCTGGGCTTAGGAGCAGTGTATAGAGTATATTCATGGGTTTTGGAGATGAGAATGAAGCAAATATTTTATTCATATTTCCAATGTTTGCATTGGATTGGAGTAGTGTTAGGATCTCGTAGGTAGTTTGTGTCAATGCAACTTTTATTGTGTACAGCATTTTCTTTTGGCTTCTCTCTTTTATGTCCTACCTGCTAACATTCTGTATAAAGCCGAGGTTGCACTTTCTTTGGGTTTTTGTATGTTATTTCTTCTTGTTGATTTCCAATATTATACATCATCCCATACACCATAACCCAATATTTGTAGTATATTTTTCATCCCTTTTGCTCTTTAGAGAAAGCTGAAATTGACAACTATTTCTCTTTGCATTCTTTTTATAATTCATAGAAACCAATTACAAGGGTTTTACTTTTATCAAAAACTTTTGACAACGTATAAAGACTATTTTAGGCTCCGAAAAAACTAGCACTTTTAGTACTCACTCCATCTTCTATTACTCTCTCTATACACACTTGTACACTATGTGTATGTGTTCCACAATATGTTTGGTAAATTATGATTGTTTAGTAAATAATTGATCCTTTTTTTCCTAAAAATACTCTAACGGACCCTTGAGTTGAACTTCTTTTTGCCTCAAAATAAGTTCATCCAAACATGTATTAGCTCCAAGAATAAGTCTAGTCATATTTACACTGTTAATAACTCTGTACATTGAATTTCATCAATGCAAACATCAGATTAGAAGTTTTCTTCAAATAGATTTAGTTGGGCCTTCATTACGCAACTCATGTTAACAGAAATATATTTTGAAAATGTAAGTGAATTTATACAATAATATTGCATGCTTATGAATGTTCCATTTATCTTAATTTTGTGTATGCATGATCTTAGAGGCAATTTCACATGATTCAATGGTCAGGTTTGTTATATTTATGCTTGTAACATACAAAAAGGTATTAAATGATGAGTGTATTTGGATGGATTAATGCTTTATATGTGAAACAAATAACTAATTTGAATTTGGGGAAAATAGTAAAGTTAGTTAATTTTTTTAAAATTGCTACAAACTAAAATATTTTTTAAGAAATACCCGTAGAAGTAAATATTGTAACTTGTAAGTGTTAGTTGTATATGTTGACACTACTCGTAATTCAAAGGATAGTTTTTCCCACCAACTACTGTGACTTATATAGTTAATTGGCCAATGAATGTATCCACCTTTATGAGAAATGAATTAACATCTCATCAATAGACTTCACAATAAATTAAGGGTATAAAAGAAAGTTATCGTTTAATATATTTTAGAATAGGTCTATGTATCATATAATTAGGACCAGAAAATGACACCCCTTTGTTTCTTATATAAAGGACCTTATCTAATATCATATTTTAATGCATAATATGTTCTTTGACCTGTTTAAACCCTTTTCCAGTATACAGATGAAGAGGTTGAACGTTGCTTTGAAGAATTTTACGAGGATGTCCACACAGAATTCTTGAAGTTTGGGGAAATTGCGAACTTCAAGGTTTTTTTTTATTGCCATGTGTGTGTGTGTATAAGTTTAACTTCTCAAATTTTGAAAATATATTTCTCGTTTAAGTTCTGGCATTTAATTCATACTAACATATTGATGCAATTTTCAATATCTTCGATGAAGTTTCATGGGTTCTCTGAAATATCACAAACGCTAATCAAGTATGGTTTATATCTAGTTACATAGAGAGGACAAAAATAAAATGAAACCATTTTTTTATATATTTGTCATGTTCAGTCATTGTTCTTGACCCCTCACCACCTGTGCATGTGCTTATATCCAACATTTTGAAAAAGAATTCTGGGGTTATTGAAAACATAGTTGTCAATAGCATGATATAGTGGGATGGTGTTGTAGACATGCTCTTGGGCACTATGAAACTTAAATAGCATCACAGTTTTAGATTGTGGTTGTGAATCGTGATAGCTGGTGAAATTGGGGCATTTTATGGGTGGTCCTAGGGCATCTGTTATGGGGTGCCAGAACCTTAATTGAGCTCTCTAAGTGTCACCTGTGGCTTTTCAGGGGCGATGGTATTCACCTCTCATCCATTGAATTGGAGATTTCAACTTTAAATGAAAGCCTAATTTTCCTACTAACTTGAGCATATTTATTCTCACCAACACCCATCTTTCTCTAGCTACAGTTTCCAGCTATGCCTGACCTCTGTCAGTGTGGCCCGGTTCTGTATTCTTTGCCCATTCTTGTTCCTACTCTGACTATCAGGGTTAACCACCAGTCAGTTTTGGGCCTAAAAAACCCAAACCAAAATAACCTAAGGACACAAATATTTTGCATGTTTCTGTCTATACAGTTTATCGGGTTATCTGGGGTTGTGGGTTGGGCAGATTGTGTGCACATGGTCAGTGCTGTATTTTATGCTTTACTGATTGGAGAATACATGGATGAGGTTGCACTGTTGCATGCATAGCTTCTGTAGGTTAGCAAGGAGGGCAGGTTTGATGTGGCATTTGAGGTTGTTTAATATGCGTTTGAAGTGACTCGGTGGAGGTGATTCAAGGTTTGGATGGCTTTGATGGATTGGACTAAAACCAAGAGATGATTTAAAGGGAATATAGAGAACCAGAAGAGACGAGAGTTTGTCCTGAGATGTAAGGTGACCTACCAAATCATGCTTTCAGTTTTGTGGTCATTGTCATCGTACAAGGGAAGTTTCTAAACATAAAATTTATAAGTTGTTAAAATATACCATCTAACTTTTAAAGTCTTATCATAGGAGGAGGGTAGCATTAGGTCATCAGTAACCAATACAAAATTTCTATAACACAGGAACTGTACAAGTTCTACACCCTAAATTCACCACCAAGATCTTAAGCAAAATAGTCCAGTGGTTCTAATAGATTCAACAGTCAAGGCATGACATCAGAGCATAAGAATCTTGTTGTGACTATCCATGCGGTATCACAGTCCTGAGGTTTAACACTGTTGTCATACTGCAGAATATGTGACAATCACTGCCATGCCAAGTTCCTGAAGCTCAAGTTATCTTCCAGGTTTTAACAATGGTTCTAATAGAATCAACAGTCAAGCCATGACATTACAGCATAAGAATCTTTTGACTATCCATGCAGAATCCCAGCCCTGAGGATTAACACTGTCGTTATACCACAGAATATGCGACAATCACTGTCATATTATTCCTAAAGCTCAAGTTATCTTCCAGGTCTACTATCTTTTTTAGAACCGCTTCTGGACTCTTCTATTCTTCAATTTTTGGTTGGGTTTGGGTACCAACAGAACACATTTGAGAAATCTGACCCTGACACACATGTCACTTGCACCGATATAAACCAAAAAGATTTATCTGCTTAACCTGCTAACCAGTTCCACCTGCATTTCTCCTTTTTTTCCTTTATCGGATTTGTAAGGCTTCAGTTTGATAACAATTTTATGCCTCACCCTGGCTTATTATCTTCTTTTTCTCTTGCCTTTCCCTTTGTACTCTGCTATTATTTTTTTCTCACTATCAATATGCTTTAGTTTCAAATAATTTGGTATATTTTAGCATGCATAGTATGTATTATTAATTATTTTGCCTGTATCTAAATCTTTACTATTGAGACCATTCTGCTATCCACCATCCCATTGCAGCAATTTCAGGATCAGCCGCATGGAATTGTTAACTGATTTAAGAGTAAGCGCAAAAAGGAATATAGTTTTTCCTTTTTGTGAAGAAATAGATAAACAATATTTTGAAAACCAAGATGGAAGCACTTGTTAAAACATTTTGAAGATTGAATCATTCTCTCTTTGATTTCCCAGCACCATCTACTTGTATAATTTCTTTCATCTCATGGTACTAATCTTGTTGTCTGTCTGTATATCCTTGTCAGGTGTGTAAAAATGGTTCATTTCACTTGCGAGGAAATGTCTATGTACAGTACAAAGCATTGGATTCCGCTCTGCTTGCTTATAACTTGGTGAACGGTCGCTACTTTGCTGGAAAACAGGTATCACATTTCTATATTGTTTTTTTCAAATGAAAATCATTATGTTTATATGAATATCAAGAAAGCTTCTAGTAATTCACTTGCCTTTGAGTATTTTTCAATAACTGATCCATTTGATCGTTTTCTCCAATTTATGTCATGTAACTCGTGTTATATTGGTGAAAAATCTGAAAATGTTTGATACAAAACTGATTCAAGATGGAGCATATTTTGGTTACAATGAAGTTCTGTATCAAAAGCTTAAATGTTTGATTCATTGGATTTTCAGACGAATTTTTCCAAACGATGGATTCTTTGTTCATAGATTTAGGGTTCGCATGTTTATCTCATCAGGCTATGCTTTATGGCAGGTAACTTGTCAATTTGTTAACTTGACAAGATGGAAGGTAGCCATATGTGGCGAGTATATGAAATCAGGTTTCAAGGTATACGAGATGACTACTATCTTATGTTTTTTCTTTTTTGGATTCAACCAAGTCCTACTGGGTTTCATTTGTGCAAATCATATGAAATATAAACTCTTGGTTGGTTACAACTGAAGCTTTTAACTCCAAAAAAAGATGTTAGAAAATGTTTTATATCGATGAAGCATGCTCACAGTCGTGTTCCTTTCGTGCATCTTACCAGACTTGTTCTCACGGAACAGCATGCAATTTTATTCACTGTTTTCGTAATCCTGGTGGAGACTATGAATGGGCTGATTCTGACAAACCTCCCCCAAAATTTTGGGTTGAAAAGATTATTGCTTTATTTGGTTATTCTGATTATTACGAGACTTCAAGGGAGCAAGGAAATTTGAGTTTGTCAAAAACAGATTCTGACAGGTGTGCTTTCACTTGACATGATTGGTTAAATTCGTTGCTGGACACATTGTAGCCAATGTAGATGGTAGCAAATTTGTGGTAAATTTTTTAGCATGATATGATGGGGGATGATTGTTTGCGATTGGTGTTGTAACTGTTGAAGGCTTTTAGAGTATGCCTGATGCCACATCTGTTTAATATTGTATTTATAATTCCTCCAAAAAGATCAGGGTCAGAATCTTCTGGAGAGAATATGGGGAGAACATCGGTGGTGAGATTGCTTCTGTTTTCACTAGATACTGACAATTCTGAATTTCTTTATAGTTTCAAAATTAAAAAAAAATAATAATCAAGCCCTTTCTCACTAGGCAGGGTTGACTAGATGGATTAATCGTGCGATAATGTTCTGTTGTGAATCATGCTTATAGACAAACCATTAGCTTCTAAATCCTTATTTGTTTCGCCTATGGTTTTTCTGGCTCTGCTTCTAGCTATCCTCCATTTGATTTATTCTCCTTGTTGGGTTTTTCCCCAAACCATCAATGATAAGATTCTACCATCTTCTGTACAGTAGGCGCTATCCCAACTTCTTTAATCTGTCCATTTCAAATATTATCTTGTCTAGTTAATCCAATGTAACATTCTCATCTCTTCTACACTGAGTTTAATTTTTTGTTAGCTTTTCATGCTTTAGCATTTAGTTCCACACAACATTACATTTCTTATAGTTGGAGGTTAAAATCTTCCTTTGATTTTAAGTGGGTACATTTTAACGTAGATAAACACTTGAGCCACTCTTCCATTTCATTCTTCCTGCATGAATCTTATGGTTTACATCACCTATTTCTCCATGTCTTGTATGATGAACTCTCACGCTTAAGCTATGTAACTTGTGGAAGAGCTTTCTAATCTAAGACTTCCTATCAAATAGAAGAAAAGTTTTTGAAGACTCCATTGTAGAATTTTGCTTTCTCCCTTGCTGCGTTGAGGGAAACAACAATAGTAGTAATTTTCTTCGGATGGAGTTTAAAGTTGTTCAACGTCTTGATTTATTTGATCATATTTCGTTTAATTATGTTAATATTTCTGTATATTTTTCCATGTGAGTTTATACTTAATCTCTATCATTATGTTTTGAAGGTATCACTGTACAAGGTCAAGATCTAGAGAGATGGATAAGATAAGTTGTGGTCATTCTGGTAGAAGAAAACATGAAGATGAAAGAAAGCAAAGAACTCCCAATGAGGATCGGAATGCTAGCTTTAGAAACACTCATAAAAGAAAATCCAGAGGCAGAACCCCTGATACTGATTCTGACAGAGAATGGTTAGAAAAGGAGAAAAATAGGGAAAGACGCCATGAATACACTCATAAAAGAAAATCCCTAGGCAGAACCCCTGATACTGATTCTGACAGAGAATGGTTAGAAAAGGAGGAAAATAGGGAAAGACGCCATGAGTACACTAGGAATGGGTCATTTAACAAGAACAGGGATGACAATAGCGGAAGCCATGAAGAGGATTCTGATGTGGATTGTGATACTAGGGACAATGAAAAACAGCATGGTAGAGATGTGAGAAGGCACCGTATTAGCGAAAGCTCAAGACATCAGAGTGGTGATGCTTCTGAATCCGACAAAGATTTGTTTGGTAGAGTGGCCATGGAAACAGTACATGATTATTCTAGGAAAAGCTCCAGACACAGAAGATCGGATGTGTATAAAAAGAAGAGATCAAAATGACAAAGTTGATACAGATGGATGGATCCCAGAAGGACAGTTACAGACGAGATCATCACAAAAAGAAGTGATCAATACAAGAATTTGATTCCATCATTGTGGATTATCATTTGGAGGAATTCTTTTTCTGATGAAAGTTTTGTATTTTTTTTTAAATTTCTTCCCATATTTTTTTTTTCTGTTAATAATATATCGACGATATTTGATGCACCCAAAAACTACCTTGACGCATATTAAAATCCCTCCAAAACCATTTAGTGTCCAAGTAATTTTTACAAAATGCGTACAAAACTACGCTTTATATAAATTCATTTTATTGATTGTCATACACAACGCAAGGGAACACACAAAGAAAGCAGACAAAGATTACAAGCAGAGTTTTTTGAAAGATTAATAATCCAACAAGTGAAAAATCCTGTAAACTATGGATATGAGCTGAAGGATGAAACAATTTGATGCAACTTTAACAACCTTTGACACTATTACAGTTCTATATTTATCTCGAAGCACTTAAAAGATGCTAAGATGTTTTTAGGAAGGTACATAAAAAAAAAGGACAAGAGGAGAGAAAGGGGTAATTGATGGAAATCAAACTACTTCTCTGATTTGAAAACATGGAAACAAGCAGCGAAACACATAAGAACCAAAGCTACAAACACGTCCAAATTGACCGCTTGATCTTTCTCGTCTTGTAGGAATTACTGGGACTGGAAGGCCATAAACAGGTTCTGAAACCGATACCATATATTGGTGATATGATGATGAGTATGGGGTGCAGCTGACAGGGCTGGAATATTGTGGTTGAGCCACTTCCGTCTCCGGCAAGAATGTGCCATAGCTGTGTTCTTCAACATGAAGCCATGAAGAAGGTAAGGGTGGAGCTGATGGCTGGGTGTTGGATGAGGAACAAGAGCAGCAACAGTAGTGTGGTTCATTCTCATGCCTCTTCTTCTTCCTTTTCTTTTTGGACCACAACCTGAGTTTCTTCACAGCTTTGATCACGTTTTTCATCAAGCTTCAAATGGGGTAAGGGATTTGCTTTGGCATTTTCATATATAGGACAACTTTGAAAACTGATGCACCGTTAGGAATAGGAGCGCCCTCAAAGACGTTTTCATTACTTTTCAAATATTTTACCGTTACGTTACATTGTCAACTCTTTTATTTATCATGATTTCCCTTATCTAATCCAATTTCTCATCTGAGGCTGTGTCAAACTCTTATTTGGACGGCAAAATTGAGCTTACGCCAGACATGAGATCTGATTCAAATTATTGGAATGGTTGTAACTTATTCTATTTGTTCCTTTTCAAGCATCTCATTTTTTACGAAAAGAGTAACTTATCTTACCTGTTAAACTATAGAAAAAATAAATTATAAGAATGAAAACTAACGGTTAGAGTTACTCTTGTAATCAATTAATCTCTCCTCCTTTTCTTTAAATATATAATGATTTATTAAAATTAAATAAAAATCTTAATTTCTTTAGAAAAGACTCTATAAAAACAGTTAATAAAAGAAAAGAGTAAAATTCAAGTTAGAGTTAAGGACAAACCCCAGCAGCAAAGAATGGGAGATCTAGGGTCTAATCCCGAAATAAATACAGTGGAATTCCAGTTTCTAAATAATATTAAGGAAACATTGCCTGATAGTAATATATGGTATTATAATAATAATAAAAAATTGGAACAGAAAGTAGCAGGCATCAGAAGGGTACAATGCCACAAGTAACAGATTTTTCGGCAGAATACCGAGTCGTTGCAAGAAGTCACCAGTCACATAACCTAATCTGCTGTCATAATATTCAGATGAAACTTTCTTGTCCATAAAGAAAATGAAACTGTAGCAGGGGAAATTATTAGTATAAAAAAAGTTTAGATCAGATTGTATACAGCTCTGCAAGTTAAAAAAATGGCTCGATATACATACATCAAATAGTATGTATATTATAGAAAGCTATATATACAGAGATGAGATGCATCACATCAAGTGAATTACAAAAGAACCAAAATAAACAAATGCATGCATAGTAAGATACTTAACCAAAAGACATTTCTTCAAGCTCGCATCTCAATACAAAACTGAACAAGCAATGGCCTCGAGACTCTGAAAACGGAGCTATGAAAGAAATAGAAAAGCCACAACACCCCTAGCCTTATCTCTCAAGGTAGAGCAAACAGCATTATAACACATCAGCCCTCTGCTTTGGTGCTGTCATGCTGTTCCTGTAGCGATGCAGAATACACTAATCATATCCTCCTCATAGGCAATGAGGAAGTGCTTGCCAGGTTCATCTCGTTTCTCCTATAGGCCGTGATGAAGTGCTTGTCAGGTTCTTCTTTCACGTTCTACTTCCTACTTTCATTCAAATATCGTTTGTATAACAACTGAAATATTTGAAGACCTAAGATGTTAACAACCGGACCCCACAATAGATGACTGGTCATCAGGATTGACTACTGCTTCAGAGTCCATTTTGCTGGGTTTAACTTCCTCATTGATTGGAAGTCCTATTTTGGGTGAAAGCTTCTTCACCTCCTCAGCAGTATAGATGAAAATTTTCCTCACAATGCTACAAAACTCACTGCGGTAAAAAAGCAAGACATAATTTAATATACACAAAAAATTGTAAAATGTCATGCCACAAATAAAGTGTCCAAGTAAATATATGCTAGTCTCAAATAATCTTACAGCCATGGATCATCCCCAACCATCATCATGTCGTCTTCATTATCAGTGTACACAACCTGCCATTTTTTTGTGGATCCACAGAGTTCATCCTTGATGTCAAACATTTCTTCCAATTTCCTTAGCAGATCCTCATATCCATCAAACTGAGTTAAATCCACAGCCCTTCCAACTGCCATACCTTGCATGTGAACCTGGAATAATACAAAACTTGAATCAACTAAATTTGAACAAAAGAAAATTATGCCAACTGCCAAGAATATTACAGGATTGCAAACAGAATTTGAACATCAGAAAATTATGCCAACACCAACACAAATAAATAATACTACCTTTGTGCAGCTTCTTATTTGCCTACTTTGAGACTCCTGGGGAGACCGCAAGCATGATTTTTCAGCATCACAACTTACCGAAGGAATATCATATCGATTAATATTTGATGGTTCAGAATGCTGGTCAGACTCAGCATCCAAAGATGGAAGGGGGCCATCATCACCCACCCTTCCTGACAAATTGACCATTGGCAGACTTTCTTCCCCATTGCAATTATCAAGTAACTGAATCCCAAAGAGCCTACAGCCATTTGCAGCCCCTTGTCTCTTCTCTCCAGATTCTTTAAGTGCTACAGGTGAAAAAGATTCTGTAGAGTTTTCCGTCCTACTAGACCAAAATATTGATTTGTTGGAAGCAGAACAATTCCCACCAAAACCAAGGAAGCCAGTTGCAGTAGAATTGAATTTGGCCGGTGGATAGATGTCTCGCCCGTGTTGATGGTCACGATAAGAGAATGGAGCAGAATCAACTGGTGATTTCCGTACACCTGATCCACACGGAATAAGAAAATTTGAGTCAAAGCAGCATGTATAAAACAACTTTATGGAGAAATTATGTGTGGTCAAGCCACCTTGCATAGAAGAATCAGGCATTGTTGAAGGAAGAACATGAGGCCGTGATCTCTTGTTTCTTTGGGATGGCTGGGAGTTTGTGGGAGGGGTAGACACAAGTGGCTCCAACTCCCATGGAGAAACTCTATCAGGACGTAAAATAGAAGATGGTTCATCCCATTGAACCTGAAATACATTATGGATCATCAGACTAATGAACCCAAAGCTGCTAGGTAAATTTCACATCCTAGTAATTTATTGAGATGTCAGCATGTTGTCTTCACTCATCATACAAACAAAGTCTGAGCAATTTTCTGGCATCTAAATTCCTTTTTTTTTAAAAAAAATTATTTCGCCATGGGCAAGTGTCCAACCATCAAGGAAATATAATTATTACTAGATTGTTCCATACACAAAGCATTATCATTACTTACCTTTCTTGATCAATTCAAAGAGAAGGAAGAATAATATCTGTTTTTTGACTTACCAAAATTAAACCATACTCCGAAAGCTTTTAAAAATATTGAATTCCACCAAATGCAACCTACAAAAGATAAAAAATAAAGAATTTGAAGTAACTAAAGCCATACTAACCTTTAATGATCTCCACTCAGAATTAGTCCAGACTGACGATTTATTATCTCCAACACCCACAATCGTACCACTGAACCTGTATTCAGGGGGAGGGGTGAGTTAAGCAGATTGCGGAAGGCACTAAAATCAAAATATAAATTTTCAAAGCAACCAGGTAGTTCACCTTCTTTCAGGAACTTCATCACCTTCAAATCTCATTTTGAATCTCATCCCAACAGAAAGTTTATGACTTTGAGCTTCAAGATACTTGTTGACACTCACAATAAACTCAGACCGGCTAGTTCTATAAAATAAATATTAAAGCAACAAATTAAACTTAAATATTATCCTGGTCAAATTATTTCACCAATAAAGAAAATAGTCCACTAACTGCATGAAGGCAGGCAAAAAAATGTACAAATACAAGAAAACACAATTATATGTTAGTTCAAGGTATCATTAACGTTAGCAGGACATAGCAAATTGGACAAGAAAACCATTACTTATACCATTTATGAGATAACTAATAACTTCATAGCATTAAATACAATACCTGGGCTTGTAAAATACAGAAAACAAGGTTCCTGTGGCAATGGCATGAGATGCAGTGGCCAGAACACCCAGATGCATACTATGACTAGATATAACAGAAGATGGCATGTTGCTTTGCTGTCTCATGAGCCTCCTAACTCCAACTCGCAGTTCTCCATTTTCACCCCTAGAATTGCATACAAGAAAAGTAAAAACCACAATCATTAAAAAAAGGGGGGAAAAACAATGAAAAATCTTGCCCTCAGAGGAAGGTACAATACTTCAACTAAACAACTTGCCTTAAGAATATAAATGCATCACCAGCCACTAACTTTTTGGAACTGACAAAGACACTCCACCCAGTGGTCAGTAAGTGGCGCCTGGGTTGCCCTGCAGATTACTCTGCACAGTCAGGAACTTACTGACATTATGAACATCAAAGCTAATCTCATCGCCCCATATTATACAGGTGGATAACATAATAGCAGGGTGTTCCCATGAAAACCCACAAGGTTATGAATGTCATCCAGTTTTACGAAGCATAACCTTTCCTAGAAAAGCTACTGATGAGTAAGATTCATTCACCTTAAACATAACAGACCATGCGAAAAGTTAACATTAAAGTAAACTATACACCCCAAAAAGTAAAACCTGAGAGAAGCTCTATTCCGTCAGTAAGAGAAAGATGAAGCTATAGGTCAGCTAGCAATAGGAAAAAGTGATATCATAAATATACATTACAGAAAAGATTGATACCATACATAAAGGAAACCAATCCCTTTCTAAATAAAACTTTCTACAAACATTTTCTAATGAGCATGCCTGGAAAAACACACAAAAGTCTTCAATTTGTTTTATTTTTAAAATTTTGTTATGTATTCCAAAAGCAGTGTGCTTACTCACCATATTCAATCTACAGTAATACACAATGCCCACACCCTTTAATGGGTTTTCATGATAAAACAGTCCAGAGATTGGGGGTATGAGCTGCAAGCTACTTACCTCGAAAAATATGTCTAAAATGCCATTCATTGCCATGCAAATCAGTTGCAACCAATTCTTGCCATGGTGGCTGCTGCGTCATATCCTAAACAAAACATGGAAATTATATAGTAAAGGATCACAACAATCAAGTGTGTCCAATGACTTTTAGAAAGACAAAAATTACTAACCAGCGGTGGCAGACAATCATCTGCATGTCTTCGAAGAACAGAGAAACCTCCATGAGTGCTAGTGTCAGAAGCTGTGAGTGTCTTGCAAAATGAATGAACTGTACATCTTGGAGGTTCTGGTAGAGGATCGTCAGGGCTTGTAACCTCACTTTGCTAAACCAAAAAGACAGAAAATAAAAAATAAACAATGAGATTAAAAGAACACTAAATGGGCGTGAAACAATATGAATGGAAAATGTATTGAGAGATAGTCGAAAACAACAGAAAATGTTTAAATATAACAACCATGCCAAGCAAAGAATAAGCGCACTTACATCTGCTTCAGGAAGCAAAGTTATTTGTGCATATACTTCATCTGTTTCAGGTTCAGCCTACATGACCAACATGAATGTAACCATAGAGTAATGATCATAGTAAAACACAAACATTTGAAATCATAACAGAAGTATCTAGTAAGATTGCATAAGAAATTCATGACTCACTCGAAGATGAACATTGACCACTTTACATAATATTTTAGAAGGCAAATTAAAGGAAGGCATTTGCAGCTCCAATCCCTGATTCATAGATGCCTCGAGCTATAAAATAAAAAAGCACACGTAAGATAAAACAACAAAAAGCCTCAACACAAAAGAGTCTGGAATTATGTATCAAAGTTACTTGTAATTTATTATTAGAAACGCTATTTATAAAAGAAATTGGTTCCTGACAATGAAATAATCAAAAGCACAAACATAAAAAAATCAAAGGAGTACAAACTTAAATGATGCATGCAAAAGAAATGTGACCAAACACAACTTATGCAGGTTTAAAACTCAACAAGCAGCATACCATACACAAAGAAAGATCCCAACAGAAAGAAAGCCAGGTCAAGAACAGATAAATATTTGGCAGACAAAATTCTTGGGAGGAAACATTGAAAAGTAAACGATGACAGCACGAATAAGATCCTAAATGGAAACAAAACAATTAAGATAGTATCCAAAAAATGGTCCGGAGCTATGTACCTGTTCCATATGACCTTGGGGGAAGTAATAAACTCTCTCCCCTTCACGCGGAAGAGTGACAAGGGGTCCAGCACAGGCATGCCACAATTCCTTGTATAAAGCATCATTGGTTGCACCTAAAAACAATGACAATAAATGAATAGGTCATGGATGACCCAAATTGCCAAAACTACTACTTATTAGATGATATCACTTTACTGAAGCTGTAGCAAAAATTATTAGGTGGCAGCAAAAATTTTATGAGGAAACAGAGAAGGGGTGAATGGAGGGATTATAGTAGTGGCAACTCATAGCTTATAGTAGTGGCAAGGCAAGTACATATTATATTTGGTAGCAAAGCAAGCATGTTGAAAAGCAGAGTTGTAAATGAGGGATTAATGAATGAGAAATTATGAGAAGCAGCATTTGCATTGAATGTGAATTAATTGTTAATTATTACAAGGGCATAGCAATAGTGAGCAAATATGAATAAGAATAGTAAGCGGTTATCTAATTTAGGAATTGGTAGCAATGAAATCAGTAACAGAATAGAGGGAAACCTGGCGCAGCGGAAGCCATGTCGACCAGGTTGTAGTATTCTGTGCCCTAACTATTCGATGAGAAGAAAAATTGAGACGAGAAAGAATGAAAATGGTGAGTGTGGATGGATCCACTCCACCCCAATTGCAGAAGGAAGTGGGTAGGGTTTATGAACTGCAAACCACGCACAGATCGAAATTGAATCGCCGATAAGGTCGTGTTTGGTTGAAGCCGACACCAACCCTCTTTCCAATTTCCAATTTCCAATTCTATACACTGCACCGCACGATACTATTACTACTACTCTTCCCCTTATTAGTATTCCATGCTAAACAATTTTTTATTTTACATACACAAATTATTAATTCTGATACGACACTAAATTTTCTGTTTTAACATATTTCTTAATTCAATCAACTAACTTATTTAATTTATATTGATCACTTCAATTAAAATAATTGTAACATTTAATAGAAATTATGTTAATCTTATTCATATATTTTATTTATATCAATTTCTCATTGTTTTTATTATGATGATTATTATTCATAGTTATAAATATATTGTCTTGGGCGAGATATTTATCATTCTTCCCATTTGTATTTATGAATGAGATTTTAATTTATTTTTTCTCACTTTTTTTTATCTCTTTTAATAATTTATCATTTATTGTTTATGGGAGTCTAACTTAAATCAGTAGTTTAAAGTTAAGAAACTTGAGTTTGCTTTATCTTTTTAGAATTCAAGAACACAACACGAAATCAAAAAATATTTATCATTATATATTAATATAACTTGTAAAAATTATATATTAGTAAAACTTTGCATCTAAAAATATAAGAAAAAAAATATTTCTTTTGTTTAAGATTATTTAGGATTTTCTTTCACAACATAGAGATTCAATCATACTCTCATCAAACCATCATACTGTTGACCTTGTTTTCTTATGCACAACCAAACCTAGTCATGAGGCCACCATGAACTCATAAGTGTGTGGTTTGAAGTAGGTTTCACAAATCAAAAGAATTTTTTTTGTATCACTTATTATTTTATTAGTAAAAATATATATGCGTAGTTAAATTTGTGTTCTCTAATTATAATATTGTATTTATAGTGGTTATAATTTAATTATTTTTAGACATATTTACTTTTTCTTGCCAAACATTCATGGAATGTTAAGATAATACTGTTATTTTTTATTTAGTTGTTCTTCAATTAAAAAAAAACAGATAATGGTTTGTTTAAACAAAAAAGTTTACGAGAGTAACACTTATGTTTGAGATAAATAATTTAAAAAGAATAAATA
>Ga0123341_1001260_pt1 | contig 18516 bp, 18 predicted proteins | sample Turbeapinknodule_FD_89959 | JGI IMG/M metagenome (GOLD analysis project Ga0123341, IMG submission 89959) | Root nodule microbial communities of legume samples collected from Mexico - Turtle bean Mexico pink nodule | ecosystem: Host-associated > Plants > Roots > Nodule | place: Mexico: Nepantla...
AAAAGGTTTTTTTACTTTTTTAGAAAGTTTTTAAAAAAAAATTTTTAAAAATGTGTTTTTTTGAATAAATTAATTCGATTTTATTAATTTAAATATTTTTATTTAGATAAATTTAATCAAATTTTATAATTTTGAAATGCTCTTTTCTTTTAAAAAAATAATATTTTTAAATTATAAAATCCAAAAAATACTTTTAAATTTATAAATATCTTATAAATTATACAATACAGAAGGTGTAAATAAAAAAATTCCATTTTCTTTTAGGATATATTTTTGAAAGGTGTGTTATTAGGAAGATAGGGCCAAGAGTGTATCTAAGAAGGGACAGAAAGCACGTGAGTGGAGGCATCAAGAGGATCCTCCCAATTCAACCACATGGAACCACCACGTGGCCGAACATCATTGGCACAATCAGATCCCAACAGATTCATTTTATGTGTACCAAATAATATCATTTTATTATTTATTCCATCAATGTAGTATAATGATAAGATGATTTTTATTTGAATTTCTTGTATAATATTTTATGCGACCAAGCAAATATTTTTAAAAATTAAAAAAAAAAACTTATGTAATGTAAAAAAGAGATTATGATGTACTTTAAAATATAAAAAAAGAGAGCTTTGTGTAAACTTTTGAAAAACCACAATATTAACAAAATTTGAAGAAAAAAAGCCCCACTCAACTTCAAAATAATGCATTCTTATTAAAAAAATATACTTTTTAACTTTTTATGGGCATAGAGATTTACTTACATTCAAATTTGATAGAAATATATGAGACTTAACATTTTTCTTAAATGGTATTGTCATGTCGGATACATATATCGGATATCGATACTCATAAAACATGTATCGATAAAATATCAAATTTAAAAAATATTTCTTAGATTTTTGACAATTTTAACATTATTATAATATAATTTTAAAAAAATACATTAATTTTCTAAAAATACAAATTTATTGTATAAATTTTTATTATAATTACAAAAATAAGGAACAAATCATGTTGAACCAGCTATGAGAAACATGTTTTTGTTAAAAAAATTGTGAAACATAGTTTTCCACATAAATCTTTATTGTCAATTTATATAATTCATAATTATATAATATATAGATCTGTGTCATCGTATTTGCATTTTAGAAATTATACTTATCTCCGTGTCAATATTCTTGTTCGTGTTGTATCAATGTCTTTGGTACATTGATAAAAAGTAACATTTATTATTATGAATTTAGTGTGAAATTTATGGGTTATAAATAATTTGAGTGATATAAAAAACCAGGTGTGTATAACATATGGTTGATTTAATTTGTAATAAATATTAATAGTGAAAAAAGCATAGTGTATATTTGATATGATATTTGTTGTAGAAGAAGATGGTGTGTTATATATATAGATATAGATATAGGGTTGAAGCGGAGAAAGAAGAGATAGAAAGAAAGGAAAGAAGGGTAATGCAGCAAAGAGGAGGAAGTAACAACCGTAGATCAAGGAGTTTCTCAAGGTCTCGTCTCGCAATTGAAGGCACTTAGCCATCGCACCATTTTCTTCTCTCTGTTTTCTTCTTTTCTCTTCTTCTCTTCTCTGTTCTGTTCTGTTCTGTTCCTTCATCAATGGCTTCAGGTCAGATCGCCCCTTTTTCTTTCTTTCTTTCTTCTTCCATTTTGATCAATTTCAACTTAACTCATCGCTTTTCATTGACTCTTATGTGCAGGAAATGAAAATGGTGTCAATGAGCGCGACATGCAGAAACTCTACTGGGTTCAACATTCCGCTGATTTGTCCGTTGAGGCAATGATGCTCGATTCCAAAGCCGCTCATCTCGACAAGGAAGAGAGACCCGAGGTCTTCTCTCTCTCTCTCTCTCTCTTATCCTTTAATCTTTGTTTCACTCACCTTGCAATACGCATTTCAAAATATTCTCCTTCAACTTGATCTCTTATAGATTTGATCTGTTCGCTCCAACAAAACCAACAACTGTTGTACTGTTCTTGTGCTGTGTCTTTTCTCCCTCGTCTTGAAAACTGTATGGGTTACACTTTGGACTGCAAATTTTATCTTTTCAGGAAAAGTCATCACTGCTTGCCACATCTTTGCTTTAGATCCATCTATTTTACATTGCTAAAATATGCTTCTGAAGTAAATTCTCTCTTCTTCCTGTGCCATATTTGGGTTTATGGTTATAATTGTGAATCAAATTAGTACTTTATCCTGTTAATTTGCTTTATATTACAAGCAGCAGAGTGGGTTGCAAGTTTCTCTGTGTATGTACACATTTCTCAATATCTCACCCCCTTTTCTTCTTTAAGCTGTTCGTGCTTTTGCAGGCAACTCATCTGTTCTATTTTTGTTTACCTAGGTACTTTCTCTGTTACCGCCGTGTGAAGGAAAGTCCGTTATAGAGCTGGGAGCAGGTATCGGAAGATTTACTGGTGAATTGGCTCAGAAAGCTGGGCAGTTGCTTGCTGTGGACTTCATTGAGAGTGCAATCAAGAAGGTCTTGCATGGTTTCTTTATTCCGAAAATTAATATGGTTTATTCATGCCAATTTTATACATACGCGCATTATGAAGTAACCTGAATGACTCTCGTCTTTCGCAATGTTTTGCAGAATGAAAGCATCAATGGACACCACAAGAATGTCAAATTTCTGTGTGCTGATGTCACATCTCCAAACATGTCTAATAGTGTTTCTGAAGGATCGGTTGATGTGATTTTCTCGAATTGGTTACTTATGTATCTTTCAGATAATGAGGTCAGTTTTGTTTATTTTAGAGAATATAAGTTTGCAAAATTTTCAAGATTCTGTACTCAATGCGGGCCTTCAGGAGTTACCCTTTTTGTTTTTCTCTTGATCCCTTAGGTTGAAAAATTAGCTGAAAGGATGATCAAATGGTTAAAAGATGGTGGGTATATATTCTTCAGAGAATCTTGTTTCCACCAATCTGGAGATTCAAAGAGAAAACACAACCCTACGCACTACAGGGAACCTAGATTTTACACCAAGGTTTGTTCTTTCGAGTGTGGTTACATTCCTTCCTCAGTCTGTTTGAATAAAAATGTGCTGGACGTCAAGTTTGTGCTCATTTGTAGTGTATGATTTTTATTTTATGGAGTCAAAACCTTTAGATTAAATTCAATAAAGCATATTTTAAAGTGTAATTAAACTGGTTTAGTGGGAGTTTTTGTGGTTGGAAATATGGACCGTGGATCGTGGGTTCCTTTCCAAATTTTAGTGTCTGTTTCGTGTTAAATTCTTTTCAAACTAAAATTTCTTTTTGACAATGATTGGGTTTAAGTACTCATGGATAAGTAGTGCCCAGTCGATGTGAACCATATCCGGTAAGTTTAACTATTGAGATTTTGATGAAAATAATATTTTTACATGCTAGCAACTTAAATTAAACTCAGCTGAAAATTGTCTTAAAACAGATGTAATTCCCTGTTGCAAGAGAAAAGATCTTTGATCTGTTTTATGCCACGGTTTCAAGATTTTTCTGTTTTATGTATAGTCGGCATAGATAAAGAGCTGTCTGTATTTTAGAGGAAACAACCTTCTCTAAAACCTTGGTTTTGATGACTTTGATCTCTGAACCCTTTTTCTCATGCAGGTTTTTAAAGAGTGTCATATGAGTGATAATACTGGAAATTCCTTTGAGCTTTCTCTCATTGGCTGTAAATGCATTGGAGCTTATGTCCGAAACAAGAAGAATCAAAACCAGGTAATAAAATTGGGTTTCCATTTCTTGCAAAGTATTGTAATTAATTTCTGCTTACCCAATTGACTGACTATAACTGTTTTGTTGCATAGATCTGCTGGATATGGCAAAAAGTTAAATCAGTAGACGATAGGGGTTTCCAGCGGTTCTTGGATAGAGTTGAATACAGTCATAAGAGTATTTTACGATATGAGCAGATGTATGGCCCAGGCTTTGTGAGCACCGGTGGACTTGGTATGCCTTAAAAATTTTCTTTCTCTGGTTATGCATTACTATCGTAGAGATCTTTCCTTTTTCCTTAAAACTGATATGGTAGTATGATCTTACTTACTGTCCACAAGAGCGATCTCTTCTCATTTACCGGATATACATAACCAGCTGGTTGCTATGTAGTGATTTGCTCCATGACTACAAGGTCTTCATAAGTTATGATTTTGGAATTGTGAGAGGGACCTTGCCGTGCAAGAAAGAGTTGTTCATTATTTCCTACTTTTTTCTTTCATTCTGAAAATGTAGTTTCTGTCAATGGCGAAATATTTGTACGACAGCTCCATTTAATATAGTTTTGATTTTTAGACTATTTCATAAACTTTTTGCAAAATGTGGCATTTCATCATTCTTAGTTTAATATATTCTTTGTTATAGAAATATGTAATTATACTCTTTTGATTAATAAATTCAGTTGTTATGAACATATTTATATGCATATTTTTTTCTCTCTACTAGCATATAGGAAGTGTAGTCTCTTTTTGGTAAAAATGACTAGAAGATCTGATACTTTGATCACTTAATGTTGTTCTATTTTTCCTCTCATTCTTAGATTGCTTAATATTGTATCATACTTGGGTATTTTTTTAAATCTTTTTTCTTCTGAAAATCTCATGGTCTGAATCTTGGAGGTCAGGTGCTGTGTGTTTATAATTGTTGTCTCTATGTATCTTAACCTGCCATGTTCTGCTTCTCTTCTTGGCAGAAACGACAGAGGAATTTGTGGCAAAACTAGGATTAAAGCCTGGTCAGAAAGTTCTGGATGTTGGTTGTGGTGTTGGGGGAGGTGATTTCTACATGGCTGAAAATTTTGATGTCGAGGTTGTTGGCATTGACCTCTCCATAAATATGATTTCCCTCGCCATTGAACGTGCTATTGGACTGAACTATGCTGTTGAATTTGATTGCGCGGATTGCTTTAAAAAATCGTATCCTGACAATACATTTGATGTAATCTACACTCGTGACACCATGTTACATGTCAAAGTAAGAAGCTGTCCTTTTTCTTTTCCTGTTTAATTGTTGATTTTGGCAGTGTTATGCGTTATACCTTGAAATACATTAAATATCAAATGTGATATGCGGAGGAGAAACCAACTTTACTCTGGATCAATGCAGGATAAACCGACATTATTTAGATCATTTTACAAGTGGTTGAAACCTGGAGGAAAAATTCTAATTACCGATTATTGCAAAAGTGCTCAAAGTCCGTCTTCAGAATTTGCCGAGTACACTAAAAAAGGAGGATATTATCTCCATGACATGAAAGCGTATGAGAAGGTATTGTTGGCTTGTGCTATCAGTGTAAACACCTTGCTTAATATTAACTTATCCTCTGATTGTCAATCTCCTCTTCTAAATCTTTTTCAGATGCTCGAGGATGCTGGATTTGATGATCTCATTGCTGAAGATCGAACTGATCAGGTTTTTGTGACCTTACGATATACTCTGCTTAGTATCTGCATTTTTTTATTGTGATTCTAAAGTACTAATAGCTTTATTACTTGTGCGGTTTAGTTCGTGAAAACGCTACAGAAGGAGTTAGATGCCCTTGAGAACAAGAAGGATGATTTCATTCGTGACTTCAGCGAGGTGGGTTTTTTCATTATGTTTATAAGATAGTTTTTTTTATGGCATTTGTTTCTCTGTTAAAAACCATTGACGGTGGGATTCATTGCTTTCAGGAAGATTACAATGAAATTGTGGAAAGATGGAAGGCAAAGCAGAGCAGGGGTGCATCTAAAGAGCAGATGTGGGGCTTGTTCATTGCCAAGAAAAATTGACATGCTTTGTTGCTGTCATTTGTCTTGTTCTATTATATTTAGTTTATGTGTGACTCTAGTTTTCCATATAATAATGTTTTGAATAATGATTTCTATGTTATTCTTGGTTTAAAGTTCATAGCTTTAGGATAACTTGCCATTGGCATTGGTTTGAATAATTGGTGAATCTGCTAGAACCACTTCACGCCCATCTTATTTGGATAAAATACAGTTTTGACCGTGAAGATGCTGGAGAAAATCATTTCATTACAAGGCCAACGTTTAAATAAGAATCAAAAGAAATATTATCTTCCTAAAAAAGTTTAAATAAATAGATCCATAATCTTGGTGGTGATAAATAGTGAGTTATGTGGTTCTTTAATTAGTGTATTTGGTTCATATAATTTTAACTAGTAGTATGTGATATGTAATAAAAAATAATTAATACTAAAATCGTATATGTGAAAAATAATTTTTATTTTTATTAAAGACAAGAAATTCTAACACACTTTTTTTAAGGTGAAATTAAAATTTTCAATGTGAGACAAGTTGAGTTCTTCAATAATTTTTTTTGCATACAATAGGATAAAAAAAATAAAGTAGAAAGAGGAGAGAGAGAGACGAAGATGGTGATACAGAATACAAAAGGAAGTGTGCATGACGTGACTGTTTTAATTAATATAATAAAAAATGCACTTTTTTTCTTACAGTTTTCTATATTAAACTGGTTTGCTCAAAGCTAAAAACCCTAACCCTAGCAGAGAAAGAGAAAGACAGAGAGAATGGGATCGGTGGACAAATACACGATTATGACACTCAAAGATGTTTTTAAATCTGTGGATCAGAAAGTAAATGTGGTTGGCGTTGTTCTTGAAACTGGCTTCCCAAAGCCAACAGCGGGCACGGGTAAACCCTAAACCCTAAATTTCTTCATTTCGCTTTACAAAGTTTGGATCTTTCGGAGTTTCACTGGCAATGATGATTAAAAGGCCGGACTTACGGCTGCCATTTACTTCCTTGGTAGTAGATTGATGAACTTTATCGTGAAAGTGTGTTCTGAGCCAGCACTCCCTATTTTCCTTTTCCTTTTCATGTCGTTTTTTAAAACAATGTTGAAATAGAGGAATGAGGGAAAGATAGAGGAAAGTTTGAAGCTGATAGAAAACAAAATTTTCAATTTTGTTTTTGTTTTTATTAGTTAACTTTTCCATTCTTACGAGCTTGTGCTTTTGGTCCCCTTAATTTTGATGAATACTCACACTCAAGTGTATGTTCTTTACTTTAGGTTTCAGGTCTCTCCCAAGTTATCATTAACATGTAACATCTGCTAACTATATATTTTATCATGTATAAATAATGCAGATTTCTGTTCCATCCTCAAAATAATTGATGCCACACATCACGATATGGCCATGACTGTCAACATTTTTGCTGAAAGTACAGAAAAACTTCCCCTTGTTGCTGCTGTTGGGGATGTAATTCAACTTTGTCGTGTCTTGGTAATATCTAATACTGGTATTAACTTTTGTATGTAGAGATATGTTTGCTTTTGTTTTCTGGTCCTTCTTGGCTTTTATATACATGTTTCTGATGATAAAAAGGCTTTCATGTTGACATGTTATTTCATAATTCTGCCAAGAACTGGAAATACATTGAGCATCAACTCTTCATTTGCTTCATTCTGTGGTTGAATGGAAGTAAACTTCACTAAGTGTAGAAATAGATAGACAAATTTGTTCTTTTTTTCTATGAACTTTTTCTCTTGTAATTTGTAGGTAAAAGAACATAATGGGGAAGTAAATGCTGTTTTCAACAAAAAATATTCCTCATTTGCTTTATTTAAAGGCAAAGATGGTGATGATTTATACCCGTATCAAGTTTATTCTAATTTTCACCCCAGATATGTAGACAAGTTGCTCATACATAGGCTGAGAAAATGGCTTGTCAATTTCCAGCTTCATGAAGGTCCTCTATTATACCTGAATTCAGTTTATATTTGTCTTTAATTTCTGTTTTCTAATTTAAACATAATCTGCACATGCATGTATACACTCAGTTACTTCTAACTCGTGGTCAAATCAAAAGGTGAAAGAACTCGGTTTAAATTCTCTTCTTACAATCCATAATTATTCTTCTATGTATAAATCTCAAGACATAAACTGCTTGGGCATTTTCTAAAACGCTCATTAAAAGAATCTGAATCCCTGGTATGAACATGTAATTGATTCGAAGAGGAAAAAGTTGTTTGAGGCATATTGCATTCCTTCTTGGGCCTGTAGAATTATTGTGATGATACGATACTTAGTTACTTGTCAGGCAATGCTTCTTTGGTACGGGTGACTTCTGGAAGGAGTATGTTGCTGTTTGTTATAAATTAGCTGGTTCTAAATTAATTTGCTTGATCAAGATCATGCATCATCTTTAATGAAATCAATTTATGCTTTAAGGTTTTCTGCTTAAGTGGTTCAGTAGTTATTGGTTTATTATTAACTTCATCTAGTTTTCTATTGTGAACTGTGTAGATTCTAGTAAATTTCCCATGTTCAGAGAAATCAAGGAAGAGACTTACATTAATTTGGCATGCAAGGTAATTCAGCTATTTTCTAGTTCTGATATTTTGTATGATTGAGTTTGAGAGATCCTACTTTTACTTTTAGTTGTTACCACACCAAGTTGTTGATTCTTTATCATACTTTTACTTTTTTTGTTCCACATTAAGATCCTTCACTGCTGTGAGGCTGCGAACGATGAATGGTTTATCTTTGCCTGGGATGGTACCGATACCCTACCAAATGCCATATCTTCAAAGTGAGTTGCTGCTATTTTACTTTTACGTTGTCAGCTCAGTTCATTTTCCCAAATGTACATCCAGAGTTTGTATATAATTAATTTCTTATAACTGCTTTCTAGTACTCTTTTTATAAAGTTCTATTGAAGGCAAGTTGCTGGAAATAGGCATAACAATTCCATGGTTGGTGTTTTATTGCTTTCCATTCAGGAAAATTAATGATATTATTTTTTCGATTATTGTGTGCTATTTATCTTCTCCAACACTCCCCTCCCCCTTCTTACTTGGCTGTGGCAAAGGAAGTTTTGACAGGTGGTTTAATTGTAATGACATCCCAAGAATTGTAAAGTTTAGATTGGATAAAATGTTTTTATTTTTATATTATAAAAAACATCACCTGGGAGCATTAAGTGAGTTAAAATAGGATGGAACATAGCATTTTAATAATGGAATAGCTAATCGAATTGAGTATAACTGTATAAGGTTAACTGGTGACAAATTTTGTCCACTAAAAAAGGTGGAACCAAGGGGAATAGGACAAAACTATTCCACTGTCTGTGTGCCAAATGCTACCTTAGATTGGAGTAATGTTTATTTCGCTTAACTAGGTTTCACAATTTTGTTTGCTTTTTGTATTAATTATAATATTTTAATTTGTGAGAGTGGTCTAATATAAATTTTATTTGTTTTCTGAATTGCAGCTTAGAAGATGAACTTAATCATCCACTTCCTTTACAACTGGAACCTTTTCCTTTGCCAAGAGAGATTTTATGTACTTTTCCAGCTGTTGGATCCATCCTGAGAATAACTTTGGAGGAATGTGTTGGGAAGAGGCAACTCTACCTTCTAAGCATTGGTAAATGGGTCAAGTTTACGAATATGCGTCTTGAGGTGCGTGATGGACTGTGGCATGGTATTTTTACGCGTTTTACAAAGGTTCGATATACACCAAACGAAGATCTGCTCATTGTAGAACGTCAAAGGTGGTTGCTTATTTAGTTCACTCTACATGGATTCATGGATTATCAGTTAACTGAAACCTCTGCACGAACTTTGTACCAGGTTGTCTGATGAGAGACTATCTCTGAAATCAGGAAGAATGCTTTATTCCAGCTTCCCTGAGCCTTCGCCGATTACAGGTATTTCATTCTCGACACACTAACTCTTTGATTGGTGAACGTTGACTTAGATTTATGGTTTTCTTTTGGGATGAGACTAAGCTTTATCTTACAGCTGTCAATTGTCATGATCATGTGACACCCGTTACTTTAATGAGTGTCCTCACTCATTCAGAGGTACTATTAATTATTTTCTTCACTTAAACCCACTCTCTTAACATCAAACTCTCTATTGCTTGATGCTATTTACCTTTGAGCATTACTGTTGCTGTTCAACTTTATAGCTAAATTCTTATGTTGAAGGTGACGGCTAAATTCAAGTGTGTTGTTCGGGTAGTAGCAGCAATGCCATGCCAAGCTGAACTTCTCCGCTCTTCTGCTGGGACATATAGAATGCGGCTAACACTAGAGGATTCAACTGCTAGAATCCATGCTTATGTAATTGATGAGGATGGGGTTAGAACAAACTTTGACTTGTCTGTTTTTGGGATCTTTTTGGCACCAATTACACCCCATGCACGTATAAATGATCTTTACTGTTGGGTGGCCATTGTTGATTTCAACTTGCATTCTTAGCAATTATCTGTTCTAGTCTTGCAAAATGTTTAATTTATTTATTGGGGTTCTGCTTAGCTGATTTTTTTTCTGTACTTGGCATGATGGTATATGACAGGAGACCCTTTTTGATGGTTATCCGGGCGTTGAACAGTTGAGAAGGAAGCTGGAGAAATTACTTGGAATAGAATGTGATGGTAGCAAGGATGGGGAAAAGGATACTCCAAGAAATCCACCATGGATTTGTGTTTGTCTCAAGTCATTCTATGTCCAGAAGGCTGATATCTGGGGTAGTAGAAACTTCAGAATATTTGACACCAAAATAGTGGGAGATGCATGATAGAATGGATATGTGGTTATGAATCCTGTTTTTTTGCCTCCTTTTGAAGGAATATGTGGGGAAAGTGGAGGATCCTAGGTAATGCAACTCCATTTTGCTATGTGCATAGAAACCCTTTTTTGTAAATCTTCCAGGGCTTTATTTTCTATGTAAAAACATGTAAGTAAATGAAATGCACAAATTAAATATATATTTATATATGTCTGTTTCAAAGTTAAATGTTTTTATGCACTGTAGTTTTTAAGTAATTATAAATCAGTAGTAGATGATATTTTATACAATATGATATGTACATGTCGATATTTATTTTGAAATATAAATTGCAAAAATTCTTTCTCTACTGATTATATTTGATATTTTGAATGGAATGGTTTCAAGAGTTTTCATAGAATTCTTTCTCTTCAGATATTTATTCGAATAGGGAAGTTTTTAATTTTCTCAGTCCTGTCTCCGTTAATATATCTGTCTGTTTTTGAAATTGAATCTCAACCTGTGAAGTTAGTAATGTTAATTTAAAATATAATGTACTTTTAATTTATTCATTGTGTACGGTTAAATGGTCTTTTAATGAGACTCCCGAATTTTAACTGAATAAAAAGTACAATTTTTTTAATGTTGTAGTTTTAAGCTTTGAACCAGAATAATAAACTTATAATATTATTTATATATTCAAAAAAACATTTATTAATATATATGCATATAATTTATTTTCATGTATTGAGCATGATAAAATATTTGTAGACTTTAATTGTTTTTAACTATGTTTAATCTAATACAATTTAAGCATATAGAATATTAATAAATCAAATTCATGTATCGGGACAGTCCACTTTTTCTCCGGTTCTTTGTTTAAAATGAGGGAACTTTACAAGATTTCACTTGGATAAAGCCAAACATAAATTTCGTCTTGGATAAAGAAAGGTACAATTTCGTCCAATTAAACACCCTTATTACTGACTCATATGTATTGTGCAAATTACATGTGAAACCATAAACGGGGACTTATTTATTTAATGTTGAATCAGTGTGAATGGGAAGTACTTTATATAATAAAATCTAAAAGAACTTAAAGAGGTTCTGCGCTGGTTAGTGAAATTGTTCTGTAATTTGGATAATAAAAGAGATACAAAATCTTACAAAGCGTATGGATGTTGCTTGGGGTCTCATATTTTGGGTTTGGGGTTTTGGGTTATGTGAAAAGGTGTGAAAGCCGTGCCCCTACCTTACCAATGAATATCTACAATGCACTTATAAGTTTCCCTATGGTACAATTCGGCCTATAACTAAAAGACACGGAATATATGTAATAGGGAAGGAGAAGCTGAACTAGAGTGCTGCAGGTACACCAAGGTCGTTATGGTGATTTGGCTGAGCCACCTCTCCAGCTGCAACACCAGCTTGCCTTCGTTGCCTCTCCCGGAGATATAGCACAGTTATGAGGCATGCAAAGAGGGTCAGAATGGTAGCATTTCCCTCCTCCATCAGCACATTCTCCACCCAAGCTTCTAATTTAGGATACAGTTCTGGCAATGAATCAATCACGTGGACCTGATCAAAACAATAAGCACAATGCAGTCCAACAGTGAGAAATCTGAAATATCGTTGAAAAAGTGAAAAAGCAAAGTTACACACTGAGGCCACTGAGAGCGTTGAACACCAGAATTTATGAATCACATGTCAATCACACCACACTGAATCCAAAACCTTATAGTGATAAGTTTCTTGATATTTGTTCTTATATATTATTTAACTTGCTCATTGCTATACAATGTATGATTCCAACTTCAAAAAACTCTTAAACATGAGTCCCTTCACATTATAAACTCTCCTACACACTGTCTTGATTCATGGACAGGTTGCAAGAGATCATTCGCATTCCATGATCCACCACCACCAACTCCATTATACTCGTTTGAGGTGAATACCAAGAATAATCGACTTTGATATTCACGACACACGAGCATAGATACGAGACAATAGGTTTTTATGTTTTTTTCCTTATATATCTAAACTTGTCCATTTCTATGAAATGTTGGATTCCAATTCACACTTGCATTCCAATAATGACAGGGTAATGACAAAGAAAAAAGAGGTGGAGTGATGCAGTACACAATATTAAGAGATTATACACCAAATAAGCTCGCGTTGTCAAATTTGAGTGTATAACTCCTTTGTATCAAATAAAACTCTTAACAGTAACTAGAGAAGTATGTTGTGAGTTAGGTGTAATTGACTTCGTCAGTTTGTTACAACTGATTCCTATCGAGTCACTGTAGTATATTCAATCTATAATAAATACATTTTCTCTCTGTATGCCACTCTTTAGAAGGAAAAAAGCTAAGTTTTGTTGATGAAATATAAACAGCTCGATAGGTCATTCACTAAGATTCTTCTTCAGTAAATATAGATAATATATATCAATACATTTAATGCATGGGTTATTAGGTAAACCAAAGAAACTTACCATGAAACTGTCATCATAGTTCTTACGAATCCACAAGCTTGAAAGAGCCAGCGTAACTGGCAACTTTGCTGCACGATCATGATCTAGAGCTTCATCATAGTAACGTTTTGCTAGATGAAGGTCAAATGGAAGTCCTTGGCCATGCTCATGCATGTATCCAAGATTGAACATGGCTTGTGCATTAGATTGTGACTTGGCATGCATGTAAGCTTCAGCAGCTCGCTCATAATCCCTGGCCGTACCCTGACATGAGGTGTAGAAGGAAAACACAAGAAAGTGAAAAAATGCAGGGAAAGAGAGCAAAATGGCTGAAATTGAATTCACAGCATTGCACATGGTCAATTCATCCCAAAACCACATACCCGACCATAGTAATATGCATCTCCAATGAGTAAAGCAGCATGTTCATTACCCTGCTCAGAAGCTTGCCACCACAGAGAATGTGCTCTCTGATGCCTTTCTGCATCAGTGCAAAATCCAGATTCACCCATGCACATGCTACGTTCCCCATATTTGTCAAGAATCCAAGCAGCATTACTTTGCGCCACCTCATACCCCATCTCAGCCATTCTTGAATACAACATAAATGCCTTGCCAAGATCACCTTTTAAGTATGACTCTAGAGCCCATCTGGACAAAGAACTCCATGGGCCCCGCTCAGCAACGAGTTTGTACAGTGCAGTAGCCTAAAAAAACAAAAAGGAATGTTAGCACATACTTCGTTGGCAGAGACTTTGATGATACAATAGTCATTAAGGAATGAAAAATACAGCATTACATGAACTCAATTTAAGGCCAGTACTCAGATTAGGTTTCTATAATAATAGCCGCAGTATTCAAATAAATTATACATACAATCCCAAATGGTATTACCCAAAATATATATGTGTGTGAGCCATTGCGGGTACACAAAGCTACAAACAGGTGATGTATTAGGGAACCCAAACAAAATGAAAACTACCTGTACCTTATCAGTCATGTAATCCATATGCACCACTCAACACAGAACTTTCAAGAACTATGTAGAACAAAATCTAAAGTATTCAGATATCACTGCCATCAATAATATGAAGAGCGGGAACACTAAACAGAAAAAAAAATCCTCAAAACACTCAAACATCACTAGTCGATGTCCCTTTTGAATAAGTAGACGCTCATTATCTCTTTCAGGACCGTTGAGTTCTTAGTTTATAGCTGTCATACTACAGTTTGGAGAATAATATACTTCAAATTAGCCAACATACCGTAATCCCCATCTAATTAACTCACAAAAACTGAAACAGTAAGGAATGTTTTATAAAGTGGTAATTGTCCTTCTAATTGTAAGTAGATAAAGGCTTGTATCTAGAACAAAATCAGTATAATATAATTGATTCTTCTGATAATCATCAATCCCAAATTTTAATCCCGCCTTTTGATTAATTTCATTCATCTGGTGCAAGTATCAAAACACATTAAAGCAGTATTCAGTAACATTTAAGAACAATTATGTCAGCCCAAATTTTTAGACTGCCAGACTGATGAACAAATAATTAGGTCATCAACAGAAAATTGCAGTTATCATAAACAATATTGGATATGATTAAACTGACATTAGACAACTCAAAGTTAAATATATCTCTTACATATTCTGAAATATATTACATTGTATTAGAATTACGTGAGGATCATACTACCATCAGACTGTCACATACATTAATCCATCAGATTTAGCAACACTTTCACAAACAAAGAATCAATCAACTTACCAAGTGAATATTCTTCTTGAACCCAACACCATTGTGGAAAATCTTAGCCAACTGGAAGAACGCCTTTGGTTGACCATTGTTAGCAGCCACCACGAAGAACTTACAAGCCTGCTTAACGTCCCTCTTGACTCCAATCCCCTTGAGATACATGACACCCAAGTTATAGTGCCCCCCAACCTCCTCGTTCTCTGCAGCCTTTTCAAAATACTCCTTTGCCTGTGATTCATTAATCATATCATAAGTCAAGGATAACTGCACAAACACACACACACACACGCAGAAAGGGAGCCAAATAATGACAAGGTGGAAATATAACCACAATCCTACTTTAGTGTAATTCTTCTGGTCAACTCCATAGCCTTTGACATACAAATATCCCATGCCATTATAAGCAGAATACAGCTGGTGCTTGGAAGCAAGCGTGAGCCACTCAAACGCTTTGGTGTAGTTTCTCTCAACACCTGCTCCCCTAGCATAGATCTCTCCAAGAAGTTCCATAGATCGTGGCTCTCCCTTCTCCACAGCCTTCGAAAACCATGACAGCGCCTTGGAGTGATCACGCCTCAATCCCCTGAGGCCAAAGTAGTAAAAGAGGCCAACTTTGTACATGGCGGCAGCATTCCCCTTCTGGGCTTGATACTCCAGTATCTGAAAGTCCTCGTCCTCTTCCCCCTTTGATTTTCTCAGAGCCTCCTTGTTCTCCTCAGCCCCATTGTGGAGCCTAACCGGTTCAATCACAGGGGAATCTTTCGAAATCAGAAAATTATTCACAGCCACTTCAGCTAATTCAGCATACAGATTAACAGCTTTGTCAAACATCTGTACCAACGGCGATACAATTCATCACAATACTCACAGAAATCGTAAAGACAGATGAATCACTAATCAGAAAGGGGAAAAGAAAGACTCACGTCTTGGCGCGTGTACTTATAAGCCAAAGCCATCTTGGACTGCATGTTGCCACCCTCGGCGGCGAAGTGGTGGTATAAGAACGCCTTCCCCTTGCTTCGCTCTCTCAGAAGCCCCATTTCCCACAAAAACCCTAGAACCGATTGGGCGGCGGGGTGGCCGGTCTCGGCCTCGGCAGCAATCTCTGATGCGCCATCCTCAATGAGGGCGGGGTGACCGGACATGAGTTTGTCGACGGCGGAGTAGTAGGCAGCGTCGGATTCCGATAGAGGCTGGGGATCTCCGGCGGGGGGCTCGAAGATGGGGCGCCATGAGCCAGGGTCGAGGTCCTCCTCGGATTTGTGGGCGTCTCCATCGCCGAGCTCGTCCCACTCGGCGGAGGAATCGTGTTCAGCGCTAGGGTCGTCCTTGAAGTCTTCCTGAGAGAGGACGAGCACGAATTGGCGTGCGGCGACGGAGAGAGAGAGAGTGAGGAGAGAGAGAGAGAGGGCGAGAGAGAGGAACAACCACTTGGGGCCAGGCATGGTTCTTGCCGATTGCAATCCCCACCACTTTTTGGGACTGAAATGAGAAATGCTGATGCAGAGGGTATTCTTGCAATTATAATCTTCAACTTCTCTTTGCCACGTTTTTTATGAACATTTCTCCACTAGGAATTTGCCATGTCAGCTTCCTTTTTGGGCTTAGCCCACCTCACTAAAATCCTCCTCGATCAAAAAGTCTCAATTTAATTGGGTAATTACTTCCTGCACCACCCAATTTCATTATGAAAAGACGAAAATGTCCTTAGATAAAATGTAGGCTATATAAAATCTGGAATATGTTCCTGATTTTTTTTCCATACCAAAATTTTTGTATTGTAGATTTTTTTATACGGTGAGATTTTGATTTTTGATTTTATTTTTATTTCTAGAATACAATAATCTCTTCCAAATCTTCTTTTTCAAAATGCATTGTTTTCAAATTTGGATTTTTATTTCTGGAATAAAGGGTATTTTTGGGAATTTAAAATTGTGTAGGGTGCAGATCAAAATGATTGGGTGTAGAAAGAATTTTCCATTTAAGTGAAGTATTTGTTTCAATAATTTTATTTTAATATATAATTTCATTTCTAAAACTTTTAAGTATCAGGACAATAACTTCAAAATGTAACTTGAATAAGCATAGTTAAAATGGTATAGAAAGTCAAACTTAAAAGAAAGATAATTTTAAAGAAAAGGTAAATAGTTTAACATTGAAATAAGAGGAAGATAAAGTAAGAAAAGAATCTTTGAATGATTCACATTGCAAGGGAGGGCTCATCTAGTGGAAGAAGAATCTCAGAGCTCTGGGGAAGGCTCTTTCTTCTTCACTCTTAAATCTTCATTTTTCATTCTTCATTCTTCTTTCTCCTCTTCTCACTACCAATGTCTTCTCTCCTAGGTAAGCTTCTCTTCTCAGGATTCAATCTTCTTAAAGTCAATTGAGTAGTATTTCAGTCTCTGAGACTCAAAACTTTGACAGATGATTGCAGGGAACACTTATTGGAAGTGGATGCAAATGCCAAACTCAAATTCGACATAAGGAATCTGACGAGAGTTTCCCACGATGGGGTTTCAATCCTCAAAGGCATCAACCTTCATATCCCAAAGGGTGTCACCGTTGGGATCATAGGCCCCAGCGGCAGCGGCAAGTCAACGCTCTTGAGAGCCTTAAACCGCCTCTGGGAACCGCCCTCCGCCTCCGTCTTCCTCGACGGCCAAGACATCTCTCATCTCGACGTTCTCTCTCTCCGCCGGAAAGTTGGCATGCTCTTTCAACTCCCTGCCCTCTTTCAAGGTCTCAACCCTGCTAAATATATACTAAATTCAAAGAAAGTTTATTTTTTGTGGTTGTGTTTGAATTGAAGCTTGTATTGATTTTGGAGGGTATCTATTCTATAGGCACAGTTGGCGACAATGTGAGGTATGGACCAGGGCTTAGAGGGAAAAAGCTAAGCGATGATGAGGTGCGCAAGTTGCTGGAAATGGCAGACTTAGATGCTTCTTTCATGGACAAGTCCGGTGCTGAACTCTCTGTGGGTCAAGCTCAAAGGGTTGCACTTGCTAGGACTTTGGCTAATTCACCAGAGGTGACATCAAATTAACTTTTTTTTGTGTTTGCTTTTCTGTTTGTAATGTTGATTTGATTTGGGGTAGGTTTTGTTGTTGGATGAGCCTACTAGTGCGTTGGATCCTATATCGACAGAGAACATAGAAGATGCCCTGATGAAGCTGAACAAGAACAGGGGCATGACAGTGATCATGGTCTCTCATAGTATCAAACAAATACAGAGGATTGCTGACATGGTGTGTCTGCTTGTTGATGGTGAAATTGTTGAAGTTCTGAAGCCTGATAAACTCTCCGAGGCCAACCATCCCATGGCACGAAGGTTTCTTGAACTCAGTTCATAGGGGTCCCAACCTAAGGCAAGAGTTGTCAAATTCTATCTCCACTTATTTGGTTTTTACAACTTTTTTTTGTCTGTTCTTATTTGTTTGTGTATGTTAAGACTGCTTCATGACATTGTGGCTGACATAGGATTGTGGTAGTGGAGGTTTAGTTAAAATATGATGTTTTTGAATATGATATTCAACAAATAGGATGTGTAAATATACTCAATTGTGTCGATCAACAGACACGAAGATTCATACGACATAGGAAAATATGGATACGGATACAGATTTAAAATGTAGAACACAAATATACAATTCTATAAAATTTATTATCTTTTATAATTTTTTTAGAAAAGAAAGATGTTTTTCATTGTTAATTTAGAAAGATTTGTTTCTTATTTTTATAATTATAATAAAAATTTATACAA
>Ga0123341_1001261_pt1 | contig 18509 bp, 9 predicted proteins | sample Turbeapinknodule_FD_89959 | JGI IMG/M metagenome (GOLD analysis project Ga0123341, IMG submission 89959) | Root nodule microbial communities of legume samples collected from Mexico - Turtle bean Mexico pink nodule | ecosystem: Host-associated > Plants > Roots > Nodule | place: Mexico: Nepantla...
AAATAAATTATATATATATATATATATATATATATATATATATATACCACACAATTTCACTAAAACAACCTTTAAAAAAATAATGTGGTGCATAATTAAACAAATTTTGTCTATCTTTTTTTATTTACTCATTTTTTAAAATCCACACTGATTCACACAATACGAAATTGTTTCGTTTCGCGATTCAGCGATTCTTCGTGCGAATTGCACGATACAGTTACGATTCAAGGACGAAAAAGATTCTTCAAAAGATTTGTATCGTGGGAGGGTGAAACCGTATCGTTTCGTACGATACGTATCGTGAATCGTAGGATACTAACTACTTTCTTGATTCTTTGACAAGTCATCGCCAAATAGTCAAATTCCACTGTTATAAGGAGACAACTCAGTTAAATTTTTTTTTGTACATCTTTATGAAATGAAACTTCAATGATCATTTAAGTACATTTGCTCATGGGAGCATGATATGTTATTACTTGCACAACATTTTCTTTCTCTATTTTTTAATAGCTTCAACCATTATGTTAGTTATGTAATGCTTATTTTTTATTTTATCACAAGCATCAACTACTTTAAAAAAAATAGTAACCCACTCAGTAGTGGCCATAAAATTAATTAAAGGTATTATTTGGGAATCTTTCCATCTGCCAGAGGCTATGCTAATAGAGTTGTCATTAAATCATGGTCTCCGGGAGGAAGAAAACCACTAAAGATTATATGAATTCATATAATAAGAGTTTCTTGCTCAGTTAAAAGGAAACCATGAAAAATAGAACATTCTAGCTATGAGATTGTCTCTATCTTCTAAGTTGAATGCCCTCTCTAGAGGACCACTCTTTCTCCTTTTTAATGAAGTATTTGAACAATTGATTTCAATTCAATTGAGTATTCAACATTGAAACTTTAGTGCTCACCTATTCAAGATGGACAAATTTTCAATAAATTGGCTTTTACTTAAGTGTATGTAAGAACTTTTAAAAGTTTTTTGATAAAAATTTCAAGACCATGACTTGTTTCCCCCTCCTTTTGTTCCTTTTCTAATAAGCTGACATAAGCCCATAGAAGAGCATAATTAACTTGTTGAACATCTTTTGAAAAAACACTTGGAACTTTTGAGTTAAAACTTGAAGAATTTGATATTATTGTTGACATTTTTTTTACTCACTAAATACATCTAAATAAAATATTGCCTCTATTTGAAAATAAATGAATAACAGGAAAGAATGATTAGTAGGAAAGAATCTGTTGAAGAAGCCATATTGACTAAAATATGACTAAATTATAGTATATAACTGGGACAAATCTTATTTTAGAGTTCATTTTCTAAGATCAAAGACTATCCTAATAAGGTAGGTTTATTGGACCTATTCTATCACTCGTTACGAGACCTTCCACAAATATATAGTCTTATGCTCAAGATGTTCAATTCTCGGTGTGATAGTGTATTGGAGATCTCATATTGACAAGAGAAATAATTAAATTATTGTATATAAGTTAATTAAATTTTATTCTAAAAGTCGGTTTTGTGACTTTAAATTAAATTTAAAGTCCACTAAGAGAAAGAATAAAAATAGTATCCTATATTTAAAGGTGAGAAGAAATACCAGACAAAGAAGACAAAAGAAGTGACGGAATGCACTCCCTGTAAAATCTGACAAGAACAAACAAAATCGAATAAATTTTTTGAATTCAAGCACCACTTCAAATAGTTGTCAGAAGAATACGAAATTGAACACAGATACAACCCTTCAACTAGTTTTCATGGCTGCACTATGTAATAGAAAATTGAAAGTGACATTTTGAAAACATTTATGAGATATCCGAAACATTTATTTATTTATTTTTTAATTTTGATACTGTGCGGATATGTATTTTAAGTGTATCCAAATGTATCCGTGTTAGATACATCCTCAACATGGGTACACTGGCTTCAAGAATGTGTTAATGCATCACATGTTATATGCAAATATGTATAAATATCTATATGTATACGTGTGTGTGTATATATATATATATATCTTGTGTTCGCATTCCATGATTTATGATTCTGTGATTCTGTTTTCCCTACCCAAGTATCTTGAGTTTGACTACCTTGGCTGGAGTACTGTAAAACACAGTTGTTCATTTGTTCAAGACTGATGTTTATTGTGCTTCTGCAAGACATTTGATAGTTGCTTAGTCACATAAGCAGCAAAATGCCTTGCCTATTAGATATCAGTTAGGAATAAAGTTGAATGTGCTTTAAGATATCATTGATTGTTGTCCAGTGTTTTACAATTTTATTTATTGTTGAGATGAATCACATAATTATTTTTAAAATGTAGCTGGGATTGATATCACCCTCACCTTTTTTCTATGCTTCTTGTTTTTTTGTGTAAAATGTCTTTTATCTTAATGGATCAAGACTGGCTTTCCTAGAGAAATTGAATGTCAACAGATTAAATATCATAATTTTCTACGTAGCTGTTAGATCTGGTATTGGTACTGCCTGTTAAACTAATGTCTCTATTTCTTAACATATACTGTAGGGATCAATTTATAGACTATTGGATTCGGGGCAATATGTTAGCTATGGATTTAACCACACAAATATATACCATATTGAAGCAACCATATCGAACATACCTTGCACAGGTTTGCTTTCTTTTATATGTTGTCATTTGTGTAGTCCAATGTAGTTTTGCTATTTTCTGTTTCTCATTGAGGACTATAAGGAGCTTTAAAATAAATATAAAAATTGCATTTGGATTTTCTATTTTGATTGCAGGATGATTTCAAACCTGTCCTGAGGGAACTGTTGTCCACTCATCCTGGATTGGAGTTTTTGCAAAGCACGCCTGAATTTCAGGAAAGATACGGTACGGTCATATTAATTAGATAGTATGTTTATTTATTAAAATTTTAGGTGAATCAATATATATCACTCTGGTTGCAGAATCATATCTGTATAAGTCTGACCTGTGTGGTTCACTAATATGACAAAAAATGCATCTTATTGAACATATTAATAATGCACTTTAATGATACAGTATATATAAACAAAACAAAAATTATTTACCTATATACATACATGATGTCTCTTTAAGTCTGATTTTTTTTGTAGTTTCCTTTTTTGGTTACCTTATCAACTTCATTTGTAGTTTTTTTCCCTTTCGTAATTCATTATGAGGATATCATCTTTATGAAATTATATTGTTATAATGTACCAACTTGTGTTGGTGTAAGTGGAAGGAGCTCGTAAAAAAATAGGTCCAAATGCACTTGTCAACCTGGTCCAAGATGTGTTCCGGCTAGGCCTGAAATGAAATCTTTTCACAATGGGTCAAAAAATTGGACCCGACCCAACTAGGTTGAACCTGTGGTGGGTCAACCCACCTAAAAAAATCACTAATTGGAAAGATAGTGTTGAATTAAAGTTTGAATTCTTCAAGTTCTTATGAATTATGTGAAAACTTGGAAAATTTGGAATTGATAAACAAAAGTAATGTTAAAACATGGAAAAGTTTATGTCGATTGAGGAGTGCATTAGTGTGACCCTTTTTTTTATTCTTTAATTCATTATGAATTATGTATTATGTGGAATCTTAATTTTCATGTATCTTGTTTTTGTTAAATATATAAAAATTTAAAAATTAGATTTTTTTATTTAAAATTGACTGTTTTAAAATTTAGTTAGGCCAACCCCTTTAACCTACCAATCCGTAGATTATATATGCTAAGTGAACTAGGTCGGGCCAGCTGCTTTATAAGGTGGGCCAGGATAGCCTTTGTTAACAGCTATTGGCTCGGTTCCCTTAAGCACGCTGTCTTAGTTCAATCCCTAAAAATATAAACTTGGGAGAATACTCTGGGAAACCAAAATAAATATCAATTATTAACATAAATATAACTTGGGATTCTAACTTTCAAGAGTCTTATCTAGGTGGGTTGTCATCATAATATAATCAGTACAATCAAATTACCATATTAGATATACTACGTCTCAGGAATTTGTCTCACTGAGCTTCAACTTCAGAATTTCAATTCTTTTAACATATTCTTGTGTATAAGGTTCCTATTCTATATTTGTTATTGAGAAGTTCTCAGGCTATTTCTCACTGCTGTGCTATGTGTTTTTTAAAACAGCTGAGACTGTCATACATAGAATATTTTACTACATGAATAGGTCAGGAAATGGCCGACTTACACTGAGAGAATTGAAACGTGGGAACCTAATTGATGCTATGCTACATGTAGACGAGGAAGAAGACATTAACAAAGTACTGAGGTAAAGGCTTTTTAGCTGAAAAATCACTAGATGTTCCATTGGAGGCATACATTGGCACAAACTCCTATAGAATAATGCTCTTACCCTGAGAAAGTGGTCGTGCTCCTTATAGTTATGGAATTCAATGGAATGTTTTCTCCCTACACTTGTATTATGAAAGGCTGGCTAAAGAACTAGAACAAGTAAAATTTAAGGGTTGTTTACTTTAAATGAATGTTTGTTTTTTTTTCATTTCTTGCTTTAACTACTAATTGGAAAAGGAAAGTTTGGAAGCATTAGTGAGAGACAATATAGAAACATTTCTGGTTGAAGAACAACTGAACAAGCAATTGCCTCAAGCTTATACCTCAAATCTCAATGTATAGTAAGTGGTGGAAAGAACCCAGGAATATCTGATCATGCTAATATAATCAACTTTTGGTTTATGCTTCTATATACATGAACTGCTGGAGGAATTATGCAGGAATGTTTAATCACCCTAATCTTAATTAGGAATCTATTCCCTCCCAAATCCATCACCTAAATTATGGTCCTTAATTTTAGGTTTCAAGACTTAAAACCCCACATGCAAAACACCAAAGATAATCAAAGAACATAGCTTGAAAGATTTGAAGGTCAGAAGAGAAGGCTGGGAGGAAATGGAGATTCTCTGAATTATGAATTTGATGAGTTGTTATTCCGTTTTCTTTGTTAGCTAGATCTGAATATATTAATTGAATTGAATAATAGAACAGTAAATATTCTGACAGCTCTATCCCGTATCATTATTGGGTTCAAAGAAGCAATTAATGTGTGGGCAACTTAGTTTATTCTTACATGTGCTTAGTCGATGTTCAGTCTTGAGAAATTTGATCCAAAAGATATTGTAAATTCATGATTGGCTTTCATTTTCAATTTAGTTATCTCTGTAGAATTCATTTTTTTTTGTATTTGCTTCATTAATTCTCTTATGGAATTTCAGGTACTTCTCATATGAGCACTTTTATGTCATTTACTGCAAATTTTGGGAGCTCGACACCGATCATGACTTTTTCATTGATAGAGAGAACCTTATTAAATATGGGAACCATTCTCTAACCTATCGGATTGTTGATAGAATTTTTTCCCAGGTCTGTACATATTTTACGCTTTTGCCAATGTGCCAAGTTCAGCTCTGCTATACTGTTTACGGATGAAACAAGCTCGCATTGAAAATTGATAATGTGCCAAGTTCAGCTCTGCTATACTGTTTGGAACAAAAAGAATTATGAACTGATTTGATTTATAAATAAATTTCTTCATTTGGAAAGTAATAATACAAATATTTATTAGATTTTAAAATCCATTTTTATTTATCTTTTAGAAATTCACTCAAATTTGATTGAACTTGATTGTAGTTTTAATTATTTGAATTGACAATTTTGCTTGTTCGATGTTGCCACTGTATATTCTAGGGCAATAAAGTAAATTACTTAAATGAAATGAGTTCCATTCATTTTTCATGTATCCCAAATGTGGAATTTGATTTGCAAATCATTTCAATTTTTTCCCCTGATAATGTCTTCCAAACAAGAGAACTGATTACCTCAATCATTTTTGTAATTTAACATATTTTAGGGTAATAAAGTAAACTTTACGTAAATGAAATGACTTCCATTCATATTTAAGGTATCCCAAATGTGGAATTTGATTTGCAGATAATTTCAATTATTTTTTTACCTGATACCGGACAAGAGAACTGATTACTTAAAATCATATTTGTATTTTAACATTTTCTCTGATGTATATGATTTCAACTGTGCTAGGTTCCAAGGAAATTTACCAGTAAAGTTGAAGGGAAGATGAACTATGAAGATTTTGTTTATTTTATACTTGCTGAGGAAGATAAGTCAGCCGAACCTGGTCTAGAATACTGGTATTCTTCCTACACATCTTAAATACTGGAGAAACTTTTAGCAACAATAGAAAGTACATCTTGAATCATAGAATGAATGCAAGTTATTTTCTTCACTGTTTGACTTACTCTGAAAATTTTCTAATAATAATATGGGTAATCCTAATATTTGTTTTTTATTGTTTTAAAGGTGCCATTTCCGTGTTTGTGTTAAAACTTTCTTTCATCCAGACAAGTTGAATAGGTATTTCATTAGTTGTTTTTTCTGTTATTCATTTGCATCCCACGAAAGTGGGAGTGCAAAGACGGAAAGAGAAAGAAAGTTAGGGGAGGTCACCGGTTTCTTATGTGGAAGGGGGTAGAAAGTTAGAAAATCAAAGAAGAGTGTGTGAGCCTTCTGCCCAAATGTGGGATGAAATAAGTGAAAAGTTGAAATAGCACAACATAATTGATTATGTCGTGTTTTTCTACCACATCACGTTAAAAATCACCCTGTAATTGATTATGGAGTGACATATATGCGGTCATATTTTTTTCAATTTTTTAAATACAATAAATAAAATAATAATAAGAATAAAATTAATATGTAAATAAAAAATTTTATGAAAATAATTTGATCTGTTTTTTCTTCATTTTTTTTAATTCAAACTGCTTTCATTTCCACTCATTTCTTACCTCTTTCTTTTCTTTTCTTTCTCATTCCACTCCCTCACTTTTCATTATATTCTCTCAAATTTACACTAATATAAAAACACTGCTAACACAGTTCTGACACTCTCCCTCAAGATGGTGAATAAATGTTCTCCATTCCCAACTTGGATATAATTCATTCAAAGCTTTTGCCATTCAGCCCCTTGGTGAGTAATGCAATCCTAGTTTGCATGGCTTTGTGTCTTTTGTTTTATATTTTGGGGTGCGGATATTTGGTGGGATTTGGTGGTTAAAATGACTGAAAGAAACCATGAAGTATTAGTGTATGGAGAATGATAATGAAGCTTAAGAGAGGTTAGGCCAACTCCTAAGAGGTTCCATGCTAAAACTCTTAGAAATAAGGCTAGTAAGGAGTGAGATAAGAGACTAGTTCAGGCTGAAATTTGGCAGCAATTCAATAGTCTATTCAAAGCTAATTTACAAGGGGGATAACACTTGTATTTATAGTGCTATGGGCAGTTAATGTGCAAGCTTCAACCCTAAAAAACTCTCCACTCATAGAAGGACACATGACTATCTCTAATTGGAGCAAATCCTCCCAAATTAGAGGTTGACAAGTGTCCTCCTCTAATTGAAGAGAGTCCTCTCCATTCCCATGAAGACAAATGGCCTTTTGGCATTGGTGGGAATATTCTCCATTAAGGGATGACATATGGACCTTCATGCATTCCTTGCCACTCCATACTTTCTATTTGCACTCTAGTAATTTATTTGTGCACCCTAGATGGTCTAAAGTTGCATTGGATCTAAGAAGGTCCAATTGTACCTCTAGCTAGACTCTTTCTTTTTCTATTTACACCCTATTCTAATTGGTCCAATACATGGTCCATGAAAATTGGACCAAAACATGGCCCAAATATAAGCCTAAAATAAAACCTATACTACTTTATACAATGTTTATAAAAATAGAGAAAAATGGAAGAGCAGACAACAATTAATTTTCCCTGTCTTCTGAGCTCCTTTTTCTACTTCCAATCTTCTTAGCCTAATGTTTCGAGGCTGGTTTTCATCAGTGAGTATATTTGCAAGTTGGCTTTGAGTGGACACGTATGAGGTGCAAATCAAGCCATTGTTTAGATTTTCTTTGACGAAGTCGCTTTCCACCTCATTATGTTTAGTTCTATCATGTTGCACTGGGTTGTTGGTCATACTAATTGTAGATTTATTGTCACAATATAATTCAGATTCATCCCACCTTATCTTTAAATTTTCCAATCCAATGCTCAACCATAAAAGTTCACATATTTCTTGGGCCATTACTCAACATCCTACTTCAACACTTGATTTGGCCACCATACTTTGTTTCTTGTTCTTTCAAGTCACTAGGTTTCCACCGAGGAAGGTGCAATATCCAATAGTTGACCTTGTATTCATGATTGACCCCTCATAATCAACATTCATATATGCCTTAAGACTTACACTATTATTTTTTATGAACAAAATATCTCTTGGCATTTTTAGTATATACTGGATAATTCTAAGGGAAACTTGTGAATGCTCTTCTTTTGGTTAATGCATAACTTGGTATGCTCACAACAAAGGCAATGTCTGGCCTAGTGTGGGATAAGTAAATGAGTCTATTCACAAGTCTTTGATACTTCTCCTTGTCCTCAACAACATCTTGCTCCACAGTTTCTAACTTTGTATTTGGATCAACTAGTGTACCTATTGGTCTGCAGGTTGTTTTACCTATTTCTTTAAGCAAGTCAATAAAATACTTTTATTGAGGCTATCAACTCAATAAGGTATTAAAGAAAACTTACTCCATGGAAGAATAAATAAATCTTGTGGCATTCATGAAGAACAAGGAGAAAAACAAGAACAAAAATGCAAATGAAAGTAGAGAATGAATTAAAACTAGAAGGAAAAAATATGCATCATTTAGAAGGGGTTCAAAAGGATTATTGCAATGAAGTTTCGCTATGCTAAGAGAAGCTCTTCAAGATAAGAACCAAAGACAAGAGTTTTGTACTCTTAAGGCACACAAAGAAGCTCACAAGTCTCATTCATTCAAGTTTAAGTTTATAAGAGAGTCTTTGGCCTTATTTATAGATGGAGTTTTAGCCAAGATGGATGAAGATGGGTTTCAAGTAATGTGAACACAAGAAAATGAATTCTGAGTGTGAACACAAAAGTAATGATTACATCTAGTGTAAACACAAGCCTAATGATTAATGTTGTCGAACTCGTAACTCGTAAGAGAATCGAAAAGGAGATGAAAGATTGTAACTCAAGGATCGTAATTCGACTCGTGAAAGTTACTAACAATGTTACAATTACATTTATAGTGTTACAATATATATTTATGGTGTTACAATATATATTTATAGATAACTTAAAAAAAATATTAGAAGTCTGATGTGAATTAAAATTATTGGGAACTTATAATATTTTAAATGGGCCAAGTAAGGCTAAAATAAATTTAGGGTTTTAACTTAATATTGCCGCTCACTTCCTCTTGCGGCTTCAAAATACTTCTCCAATGACTTAATTTGAATTAGGGTTGCAATAGGCTAGATATTAAAATTGGGCTAAGGCTCAAATGTTTGAATTAGGTTTTAGAGTTTATTTTGGGCAATACCTCTTCACTTTCATGCGCCACACGCCATCCCATTTAATTTGTTCATTTTCCGCCACGATCATAGCCTCACCGGAGAACGCGTTGTCGCTGCTACCACCGCACAAGACCATCGAAACTGCTGTTGCAAAACCTCATTCTCTTCGCTGGAGCAACCAAGTTCCATTTTTTTTGGCCAAAAATGGCTGCTCATGAGTCACGATCCAGGATCAACAATCTCTACCAATCCTCTGAGCTGCGCCTATTTTCTGGCTGAGTCACCTCGGCTGGCCCTCCAAACTCGCTGACTCGTGCAAGTATGCGAGTAAACTCACAATCTTGACAACACTAATGATAATGCTTAAGTTAATGAATACATTTAATGTATCAGTAATCCTATTATTAACACCAAGTTAAGTTCTTGATCTTGGTTTAGCACATGGATAACCCTTGAAAAGATGGAGAGGCACATGGGGCATCCTTGAAAAGGGCAAAGATAGTGAAGTAGTTAAAACTTTCACATGCACATGAAAGTGACATGTGTAAGTAGTTACAACTAGCACATAGCCTTAATGGCCTGTTTGTATCCAACGACCAAAAGCATGGAGGCATAGATTTAAGAAGAAAGCACAAAAAACAAAATGAGAAAAACACAAAAAATTAAACATTTTCTTTATGGTAACTTTCCACTCAATCCCGGGAAAAATGTTTTAAAATTTAGGTATAAATTTTAGTACCTACATTTTGGTGCAATATTCAATTTAGTACCGTGATTTAAAAAAAAAATCAATTTGGTCCTTATGTTTTTTAAAATGTATCTAAATTGGTCCTTTCCGTTAAGTCTCACCTTACGGCGTCAAGTGTTGCTTATGTGGCAGAGAGAGGTGTTGATGTGGACTATGAATTTAAAGACACATCAAATTGGGTTTGTGTGAGGTGGCATGAAATTGGGTTAGGGTTTCTTCTTGTGATTTTGGATGGTGGGCCATGTGATTTTAAGAGTCATAATCTTTTTTAAGTGTAGATGAAAGTAGTGTCGATGTTTGTAGTCATCCTCGCCATATCCCACCTTATTGCAACCGCAGAGGAGATTTCTCTCATTTTTCTCCAAACCAAACACTTCCTTCTCCTTACAAACCCATTACCCTTATCATGAGACCTTCCCTTCACTCTTTCCATAATTTTTCTGAAACATTTCTGGGTTTTCTTTAGCACCGTCTCTTTTCTCTGACACCGTCTCCGGCACGAGACACTATCCACCACCTTCGGGTCCCACAAACATGCGAACCCCTTTTGCCCACAAACTTCGTGTCCGATTCCGACCACTTGTAGAGACTCACGTACGTTGCACGCACCTGCACACGTGCATCGTTGAGACAATTTGATATGCATATAGTCTTCTTCTTATTATTCTTCCTTTTCAATTCCTTTATGTGTAACAATGAAAAATGAAAAGGAAAGGAGAAGGGTTGTACGAAACTAGATTCACATCTCGAAAGTTCTCAAATCTGGTTTGGACATAAGGCCTAGGACTGTTTCTTCCTCATCACAAAAGAAATTGATCGTCTGCAAGGGTGAAGTGTGAATGAATGCTATCACTCCAATTGCAATTAAAAAACCCTAAATCTTCAATTGATTTTTCTTTAATTTCTCAATCTTGCTTACAATTAAAAATTCGTAACCCCTAATTCAAATTCCAGAAACCCTAACTCTCAATTCATTTTTCACTAAACTAATCTAACCATCAATGTCACTTGACACCTCACATCTCATACTAAACCCAATCCCATTTCTCTCTGCCATGGTTATCAAACTCGCGAGTCAACTCGTTGACTCGTCCGAGTTACCGAGTTTACGTACCCACTTGCCCTTACCGAGTTAACTTGGATGTAGACTCGATTTTTGAGTAAAATCGTCAGACTCAGAGTGAACTCAGTGAAATTGGAGTGAAATTGCGAGTCTAGTCTGAGTTGGTGAGTTCAACTGGGTTTTTGTTTTAACCCAAAACGGTGTCGTTCTGAATGGGGAAAATTAAATGAAATCAATTGCCCTTAGGGTTTCGCATTTCGTTTTCGTTTTAGTTTCACTTTGCGTCTTCTGTGGAGTGCGAGGAGGTGGTTCGTCTTCTTCTTAGGAGTGCGGCAGTTGTGGCGATCGAGCGGAGCACGCCCGGTGGTGGCGATTAGGTCGCGGAGTCGTGCCGTACAGTGGTTGCGGGTTGCTAGTCGACAATGTCGTTCATCATATAGGGTTAGAGATGGGTGGTGTGAAATTAGGGTTGCATTGTTATGTAGTGTGATTTAGGGATTAAGGTTTTGTTTTTTTTATTGGGCTACAGAATACAAGATGGGCTCCAAATTGGATTTTTTATTTATTTAATTGAGCTGCAGAATGATGTCTGTTTTTTTTAATTGGGAAAGTTGCTGTAAATTTTATCTTTTTCTGGGCAGAAATTGAATTTGGAGGAGCAGTAGTATTTGTATGAACTTTTATATTTTAGACTTGTTATATAATTTTTATTAGGTCTAAATGTAGTTATTCATTATTAATTGTTTTTTAATGTGAAAGTAAACTCTTACGAGTTTACGGAGCTCCCACGAGTCTACGTAGACTCACGAGTTTGACAACCTTGTTCTCTGCCATATAAGCAACTGTTGACGCTGTTTGATGCGACATAACAAAAATGACCATTTTAAAAAACATAAAGACCAAATTGATTTTATTGAAAACCACTATACTAAATTAAATATTACCTAAAATGTAGGGACGAATAAGGTAATTAAATATAAAATTTATGCATAATCAATTATGATATAACTGATAATCAATTATGCATAAATATTTTATTATATTTATTTTAAAATTATAATATAATAAATAAATATTAATTTTAATATTTAATAAAATAAATTGTTTTACTATATAATAATTAGTCTAATAAAAAAGAATATTTAATCAATTAATTTTATATTGATATGTGTAATATATAATAATTCAATATTTTACAAATATATTTTATTATTATTCGTAGCCGCTTGTGTTCGCCGCCTCCACTCCCGCTCACTATCACCGTTGTTGTTTTTGTCTTATTATTTTATCTGATTTTCTCCTCACTCCTATTTTCTCTATATGCTCCTCCCTTATTTTCTATTGTCTGTTCTGCTCCCTCTCTATTTGCTCTTAGATACTATGTTCCCTCTTTATTTTCTCCTATCTACTATGTTCCCACTTTATTTTCCTTATCTATTTTCTTCTCTCTGCCTTGTTTTTATAAAGGCCTGTTTTGTTCACTCTTTATTCTCTCTGATATGTACCCGCTAGCCTTGTTTTATGAGAGCATCACCACTGTTTACCAATACAAACGATTTTATTTGTATTCAATATTTATAAATTTATTAATTATTTTATGCATTAACTTATGAATTATATAATATATGTTTAGTTGTTTTATATATTGGATATTATTTTTCATACATCTCATTATTTTTCGTATACCACTAACTCTTACTGAGTCAAGTTACGATTTTTTTATCTCCTTTTCGATCCTTTTATGATCCTCGAGTTTAACAACATTGATTAGAACTTCCTTGTGGTGTTGAACTCATAAATGGAGACTGCTGTTTCTGCTGCTGAAATCCTTCATGCACCTCAGTGGAGCTTGGAGTGACTTGGTGATCTTGCCAACACGTCATCAAGGAACCATCGCTGAGTTGTATCTTCCTTCAGTATGGCATCATTCTTTCTGGTTTGTAGACCCAAATCAACAGCAGCTACTTGTTTTCCGAAGCGTTCAGGCACTGTGATGTGTCATCCTTGTTTCGACTTCAATTGGCTCTTGATGAAAACTCTAATTGATGGAAACTCTTGTCAGTAAAAAAGTAAACTCTATTTCTGCAAGGAAGTAATGAGGAAGAAACAAGAAGAGCTAAAAAGGAACTCCCAAGCCAGAGGGTTTCCTCTTGGCTCCCAAATCTAAAAATTATATACTCATGAGTCATGACCATAACACTCTCTCCTCTCTATAACTAATTTCCATCCGTTTGTTACTGTTTCCTGTTTGAAACTGAAGGTCAAGTTTCTTTGACCTGTATCGGTTTCTCAGTAGAAGCCTAATGTCGGTGCTTAACAGATTCCCTTCTCTGATCAATGAGCCTCATTCATAGCATTGGGATTCCTCATGAATTTCAACTAATATGTAGCTGGCATTTTTCCAGCATATTGCATAATAAGCACATCATTTGTAGCAATGAACACATTTGGCAATGTCCTTCAATTTAATTTTAGAAGTTGAATTGCTGCAATTTTTATCTCTTTTCCTCAAATTTTTAATAGAAACTATTTGTAATTCTTGTAGGTTCAAATGCATTGATTTGGATGGAAATGGAGTGCTGACACCAAATGAAATGCAGTTCTTTTACGAGGAGCAGTTGCATCGGATGGAGTGCATGGCCCAAGAGCCTGTGCTTTTTGAAGATATATTGTGTCAGATTGTAGATATGATTGGACCAGAGGTTTCTCTTTGTTCTTATCCTTGCATGCATCTATGTTCTTTTTACTTGTTTTTTGTTATTCTTCTGCATATGGCAAGTGGTGACTGTCCTACATTTGCAGAATGAGGGATATATGACATTACGAGATGTTAAAGGAAGCAAACTTTCTGGAAATGTTTTCAATATTCTTTTCAACCTCAACAAATTTATTGCTTTCGAGACGCGTGATCCATTTCTCATACGACAGGTAGAAATAAGTTTGAGATCCTATAATGCTGACATGAAGGCTTTAGTAATGTTGGTTACATCTGATAACGAGTTTTGTTTAGGAACGTGAGGATCCAAATTTGACCGAGTGGGATCGTTTTGCACATAGAGAGTATATTAGGCTTTCCATGGAAGAAGATGGTGAAGATATGTCAAATGCCAGTGGAGATGTCTGGGAAGAATCACTTGAAGCCCCTTTCTGAGGTTAATTAGGTAGGTGGTTAAATACAGCCATGTATTCATTTAATAATTTGGTTTAGTTCACACAAGAAGCTGGATGTTCTTGTCTCTTATAATCTTGTCATTTCCCTAATTAAATATCAGCATTTTGGACTTTATTTTTCTCCAATCTTCATCTTTTGTTCTCTGGGCTTTTTGGTATAAATCTCTATTTAGTGATTCCACACCTCACCTGTGTTCATCCTCTATGTATTATATATATATGGAAAGATACATTTTGTGCTCCTGTAAAATTCTTAAATAAAATATTAAAAATGTCTCCAAAATTTGTGTTATTTTTGTTCCTCTAAAATTTAAACATATTTTGTGTTTGTTAATAATATTGATAGATGGAAACCTTGCGCGATTGATGGTCTAAATTACACATCATCTTTCCGATTATTCTTATTGCAACAAGGACCTAAAAGTTATTTAAAATTTTAGAGGGACGGAATTTTTTTAGGACGAATTTAATATATTTGAAAATTTACAAGGATGAAACACATTTTACCCCCATTGTTATATAAACCTAGGTTAATAGTGAAAACACATTATTATTATAATATTTTTGCTGTCAGCGTTTATGTTGTGAGTGTCAAATTCATGAATCTATGTGACTAAGGTAATACCCCAACTTGCGAAGGTAAGATTGTGTCGGTCTACTACAATGTATACCTTGAAATTTTAACAATGTAGGCCTTTCAAATAATATTGGCGCATATGACTCGGTTGAAAATGAGAAGTGTTGGAAATATAAAAACTTTCTGGGAATTTTACCTAAGTCTTTACAGTTTGTTTGGGAAGCCTTCTTTGGATTGTATTCTAAATCTTAATAAACATAACATAGCACATCGTCATAACAGTGGATATGTTATTCAATACATTTGGTTTTAGGCCTAAATGGACATCATAAAAAATGCAGGTGAATCAAAGGCTGTGGATATGGGTGCTTCTGTATTCTGGCCCCTGAATGTCTACTAATAGTGTGCTGTGCTCTAGAGAGAAGTTCCCCAGATATCTGTTTTAGTAAGAAACTAAGAATACCAAGTGCCTTAAACAGGGTACTAGCAGGTGCAGATTTATTGTTCTTGTTCATATACATATTTCTTAGAATTATCTTATCAAATTAAATTTCTGTAAAAAAATCATGGAGTTTTTTTTTTCTTGAGCCTTTTGTTTCCATGTTTTGGTATTTTTTTTTTCCTTTACAGATTTTATCACCGGTCAATTGTATTAAACTTTTAATGCTTTTCTTGTTATACAGTGAAGAGAAAATGTCATATCCTTTAAGTTAGGATCTGTGGTGCTGGTTTTTTTTCTCTTAAAGAAATTTATTCTTTTATTTAAGAAAGATTTATTAATTCAATTTGATCCTAAAAGATGATGACATTTATTGGATATATTATTTACTATTCGTAGAGTACATATCATTGGCTAGGGAGGTAACTTGTCTATTGCTATGATAAATTTGTTTCATTTTATGTTTGGGTCTTGCTCAGAAAACGTTGATTATCAAATCAAATTTAGATTGGATTGAGTAGTTACGTTTCTAGTTAAATCGTTATCAAGAATGAAAATGAAGAATGTACAAAAATGTTTGTATGGAAAACTCAAGCTTGTTGGGCCGAATCTTCTTAAGGTGAAAAATGTTTGTAGGAATTAATAAAGGTTCTGATCATTCTCATGAAATCACTCTATGATATGTAAAATTCTAACGTGTCAACAAGTAATACTATAAAGAGGTTTTAGCACTAAAATTGAGCAATTTCTTGTGATATTACAAGAGTGAGCAATTTTTTATTTATTTACTAGAATGGATAAGATCGTTTCAAAGCAAGACGATTTCAAGTGTGATGTGGATGCATATCAAAGTCATGTTATGGCTGTACTGAATTTGTGGGGGTTGACTTTACTCAAAATTAAAATTTGAATTAGAGTTAATTGAAGTAGTGCCATGCATGACTTTAGTTTGGTAATTATTTTTCTCGTTATGAAAAAATGGTGATATTTGAAATTTAATAGATTATGTAAGACGATCTGAGTGAACTTGAGATTAGATTATCTTAATATCTTCACACTAGACGGTTTAGGCGCAACACACTAGACATTTTAAACAACTTGAGGCTAAACGTGTTCACGCTAGACGGCCTGATTTGTTCTTACTGCACCATCGTGCTACAGATGGTCTTTTATTTCCCTAGACGGTCTCACGAATGATGCATCAAGAACACAGTTCTATTTTGTTTTGTTTTGATGATTACAAAAAGTATTTTAATGATTCGTGGTAATATTAACACATAACAACAATTAACTTAAAAAATAAAGATGGCTACATTGACTAGAAGTTTTCTACTTTTTTGTTGCAATTGTGATCATTTTATTCTCAGAAGTAGGATTCTGCAAAACAATGGGTGGGGTGCAGTAACATATGATAATGATGTGTTTTTTTGCTATGACAACCTCATAGGAAGTTGTAATCCTAGTTAAAATGATGACGTGAACTGTGATTTCATTTGCTAGAAACAACCTTGCAATATACGATCTGATGAACAAATTGAATGCATAATTTTATTTTTTGTTTATATTTTTTTATAAAAAAAATTCATGTTATGCTACTCGACATCTTAGTTAAGCTGACACCTCAAGTAACAACAATAATAAATTTTAGTACAATTTTTTTTTATTAAAAAGTTGTACAAAATCTTTCTATTAATAATTGAAATTTAAGTCTAACAATTGATTTTAAGATAGCACATTTTATGGGTTGCATTTTTGTTTAAGTTTTTTGAGAGGTGAGAAATTCAAAGAAGATTTCCATTGGACACGAACTTAACCAAGTGGTTAAGTAAGTGTGAAGGTTCACAAGGGCAAAGAGAAAAACACAATATGGTGATTATGTTGATGAAGATAAATTGCGAAAATGGAAAGAACATAGGATGAAGAAAGACAAGTGATAACCAAAATTAAAAGACAAACATGATATCATAAAGAGGAATGGAATGGAATGGATGGCGCAAAAGGAAATAAAAAGAGGAAGGGATGAAGAAAACTTATGGAAGAAGAAAGGATGTGACGCCATTTGGAGAAGGAGCACTCCAAGATGAGTGGTAAAAAAGCTGCCACTTGAAGTGTTTACACACTCAAGATAAAACTCACTATGACACTCTTAAGTCTCACAAAAATACTTATGTAGAGTTTCTTTACTTTCAAAATTCAATGTGTTCAATACATGAGGCAAGTCACTCCATTTATAGGAGAGAGTGTCTTGGAGTACAAGATAGAGGGGTAGGGGTGTCATTTGTGAGAAGCCTTCTAGAAGGTAGGTCAAAAAAACCCTAAACCTAGAAGCACTTGTCATGAAAGGTGAGCTTGACACAAGTTCAAAATACCTAATACACCCTACTAAAATTACTAAGCACACCCTACTCTAGTTTATTCTTCAATTTGGAACCCCACAAAGTGAGCCCAATTTATTTACAAACATTTTTGTCTTGTAAGAAGACCATAAGAAAGAACATTTTATGCTTCGGTCTATGCCCAATTCTTTTTCTGTTGAGGTCTTTCTGATATTTGGTGGGGCTTGTTTTGTAAGCTGAGTTGACTGATCAAAGTGTTTGTGTCTTTGGTCATCTGCCTGGCTAATTGGTTGTATCAAAAACTTACTCATAAGGTGAGGTTTGCAAACCCTTATATGTTATGAAATGTCCTTATCTCTAGTCAATGTGAAATCTCCAACACACACCCTTCACACCAAGATCTGCCAACTCGTGCGTGAGACTATACATTTATAGGTGGTCTGATAGCAGATAGATTGATAAACTCAACAAACTTTCTCTACAATAGGCTCTAAATGGTTTTGATACCATATTAAAAAGTGGACTTTAAGTCTAACTCAACCTTATAAACCGACTCATAAGGTGAGGTTTGCACCCATTTCTATAGTTGATAAGTGCCTAATTTCAGTAATATTTCATATTAAAATATAGGCACTTGTGAGGATTTATTGCTAATTTACATATAAAATAATCCATAATTTATGAATTTATACCTTTTTATATTTTTTATGATCTTTATTTGAATAAGAGTATTTTATTCCCAAATTTGGTGTTAATTGCAGATTTCTAA
>Ga0123341_1001262_pt1 | contig 18507 bp, 21 predicted proteins | sample Turbeapinknodule_FD_89959 | JGI IMG/M metagenome (GOLD analysis project Ga0123341, IMG submission 89959) | Root nodule microbial communities of legume samples collected from Mexico - Turtle bean Mexico pink nodule | ecosystem: Host-associated > Plants > Roots > Nodule | place: Mexico: Nepantla...
AAAATAAAAATAAAAAAAGAAAACCATATTTTTGCTGATGTGTTTTTTTCTAATTGTTTGATTTAAAAAATAAAAAAAGAAAGGGGGGGGGGGGTGAATTGTTTCTCAAAATATTTTCGCAAAGATTGAATAAGAATGAAGCTTTATCACAAATCACAATTTAAGTAATCAAGGAAGACAATCAAACAATGTAAAAGAATTTGTTTGCAGAATTTCAATCGGTTGAAATGTCGTTTTAACCGGTTGTTTATGGCAACAACAAAAGCAGAATTAAAACAAACAATTTGTAAGGAGTCAGAGAGAGAGAGAGATTACTCAACCAATTTATACTGGTTCACTCAACCTTGAGCTACATCCAGTTCCCAGAACAACCACTGGGTTCCACTAGTAACCAATCACAAATTACAACACACACAAACACAAAAAGGTGATCTTGATACCACAAGAACCATTCACCCTCTTTGCTACACACACCTTTAGTCAAAACACCCTCTAACTTTACACACACTTCACAAGTTTATACAAGAAAAAATACAAGAATCATGAAAGGAACAGATCACACCTGAGTTTACAGAAATCGCAGAGCTCCTAGGATCAGACCTTGAACCAGTGCACAACTATTTAGCAATCTTGCAAGCCTTTGAATTTTTTTTTCTAAAAATTAATCTCAATCTCACTGTATTTGATATCTCACTTGTTGTATTTTTGTTGTAAAAGAAAAGCCATATTTATAGATCTCAAACCTTATAGGTAACAATTATTAGCCAAAACAGTTTTGATTCACTTGCAAAACATATTAACAGGTTTTCAAAAAGCTGTTATGAAATGTGACAATCAACCAGTTGAAATGTCCTTTTAACCGATTGAATTGGTTAGGCAGTTATTTAACCAAGTCAAAATCAGTTTTAAAACCTTCAAACAAGCTAAGTGACAAACAACCGATTATTTTGTGGTTTCAACTAGTTGTTTTTCTCTTTGCTTAGAAAAACACTTTTTCTCTTTGCTTAGAAAAACATTTTTTCTCTTTTAAAATAGATTGAGCAAGCTTGTGCAAGGGACTAGGAATGGTCTTTACAAGAATTCTAAACACCCTAGTCTAAGCCCAAACCAAAAGCAGCCCAATTTCAACCTTTACCATAGATTTGAAACATCAAAGCTCCCATGTTCTACAAGAAGTTATCCAGCTTTATGTTAAAATCTTCATCTATAGCTATAGATGATCCTGCTTCATTTGCTGGGTCTACCCCCTGAATAGTAGAACTTGTTCTCAGACCAAAATACATAAACTGCAAACTAATCAGAAGGCATGTAGGGATTGGGTTGCCCTTTAAGGAAAAAATGATTTATTTTATTTTATTTTATTTTTTTGCAAAAAAAATTCGCTTGAGCAAGATTTCTCTCGCTTGAGCGAGATTACCTGCAAGAAAAGTCCATTTTTTTCGGCGTAGAACTCGCTCAAGCGAGATGACTCCAGAGAGCACCCCACTTTTCATAACTTTCTTGCTTGAGCGAGATCGCTCCAGAGAGCACCCAACCGGTTGACTAGGTTTAATGCCTCCTCCTTCTCCTTTTGGACTACCTCTTCGAAAATCAGGCTCACGTATCCTTTTTGATGCTAGAATAAGGCTCCGTTGGGACAGAGGGCGCCCTACCTGTTGATTACACTTCGATGATCAAGTCAGCTAGGGTTCACCAAAAGTAACCAGTTTTCAATCTAGTGTGCAAAAATAGTGTACCTTCCTCTGGGTCTTAGGCCCCTTTTATAACCGCACATGCAACATGCAACTACTCTCCCTGGAGATAAGCAAATCTTAACTGAAAAATAATCATGTTAGCTTTTATTTCTAACAGAAAACCATATGCAACAGGCACTAACACTCCTTCGGTGCTATCCGCTAGCCCACTTTCCGTTATCGATGCATCTCCCTATCTACTTAGGGTTACTAGCAACTAGCCACGTGCAAAAAACATGCAACAAAAAAATATTGCCACGTAATAATAACAATTACCCAATAATATCAAATATAAATGTACTAGCCATGACCTTGGTCATCGACACTATAGAAAGACATCAGACATCGGTGGTCTGATGGAAATGGTGGGTCACGTAAGCTGGGCCCCACAAATAGTATGAGTTAACATGAGTTAACACCCAGATACCAAAAATGACCTAAGTCTTGAGAGGATCATGCATGGGGTGTGTATGTTACATTTAGGTATGACAAAAGCAAGTGTTCCTTGGAAGTGCTAAGGCCCATTAGGGTTAGGGTTTCCAGGGAAAGACTGCATGCATGGCACGTGAATACTTAGGGTACCCACAGAACAAATGATGTCGTAGCACTGGTACGTGAGTAGGTACCTTGGTGGCTACGCTGTTAGGTCTATGCGCTCCAGAAAAGGGAAGTCCTATGCGTCAGATTACGCTAAGATTGTGTAATAGCGGCGCAAGGACATTCTCCCAAAAATTCTAAGCCCACTAACAGACGTGGGAACATCACAGAAGTAACCCTAGATACAACCTATAAAAAGGAGGGGTAAGAACCCTAGCAAGGTACACCATTTCTAAGATTGAAACTGCTTCATACACATTATTATTTCTTTAACCCTTATTGACTTGAACGTCGGAGTGCAAACGGCCGTAAGGGCGCCCTTTGTCTTTACAGGAAAACGTTCTTCAACCCAAGGAAGTTCGATTGAAGGAGGAGACAGGCAGAGCCTACGGCTGCTGTTAGAGTCAACCAACAACCAAGTCAATCGGTGAGAACATTTGGCAGCCACCGCGGGTCCCGATAAAAATAGGTCTCATTCACAATCGTGTTGAGAGCCACCAGCAACATGAGGAGCACGAGGCAAGGATCTGCTGCGCCCTCAGGAGGGGACAACGTCATCATGCAACAACTCATGGAGAGCATACGTGCCCTTTAGAAGGCGGTAGCAGCGTCCAGAGTCGACCATGCTCACTTCCAGGTTGATCTGACCACATTGCAAACGAACAATGAAGAGTTGCGCAAAACCAATGAGGAACTGTGCTGGAATTTGCAGAACGTAGGAGAGTGAACTGTGGATGAGCGAGCCCCGCCCCTACTAGTTAGGGCTCACTCCATGTCGTTATCTCAGGTGATCATGGACACTGTGATACCAACCAGTCTGTGGGTGCGAAGGTCACCTTCACAGGTGTAGAGGACCCAGAGGCGCATATCACAGCGTTCCACACCCAGATGATGCTTTCAGGGGGCTCCGACGTTGTGTACTGTAAGCTATTCATGAGCATGTTGGCAGGCGTAGCGTTGGACTGGTTAGTCAGTCTCCCTAACGAACACATTACTTCATTCAACCAATTCTCAACGCTGTTCAGAGAACAGTACATTGTCAACCGGACTCCCCCTCCAATCTCTTACGATCTCTTTGACGTAAGGCAATACCAGGGAAAGTCATTGAAAGAGTTCTTGAACAGGTTTGGAGTACAAGTGGTGAAACTACACACCAAGGAGGAAGCCATGACGGTGCACGCCTTCACCAAACGGGTGCTGCCAGAACCCTTCAGCGAGTCGCTGATAAGATGTTGCCCAAAGACGTTTTGTGAGATCAGGCGTCGGGCTGTGGCACACATCGTCGTAAAGGATCTGATCACAGAAAAACGCGGGAGTATTGGCCCTGTCTGACCTCGGGGAACAAGTCGTCCTCAGCCCCTGAGGGTACATGAGGCCACAACGAAGAAGAAGGCCCCAGGAGCACAGCCGCCGTATGAAGCAAGGAAGCCCCAAACCAGGGCACGCACGAGAGAGAACACCCCACCCAGACACAATTTCCGGGTGGACCTTAAGGAGCTGATCGCCATCCTCGATGTGGCCAGCAGACTAAAGCCCCCGCCGAAGACCGATAAGAGGCTGGGCCCCAGTAAAAGCGCTTGGTGCGAGTTCCACCAAGCCATTGGCCATAACCTACGTAGCTGTCTGCCATTGGGATTCTAGTTGGATGAACTGGTAAGAGGCGGTTTCTTGAAAGACTACCTAGAAGAGCCACAGGGGGCCTTGACGACAGTAGTCCCAACAGGAGATCAGGGGCACGAGGTGCCCATTCATGGAGAAATCAACACTATCGTTGGAGGATTCTCTGGAGTAGGGTGTACTGCTTCCCAGCGTAAGAAGTATGCCATAGGAGTGATGACAGTGGAAGGGCAGAGGTCGGACCAGATGCCCGAGCCCGACCTCGTCTTCACCAGAACTGACTTGCAGGATGTAGTCCCATATGACAATGATCCCGTGGTGATCTCAGTGGTGATAATAGGCAAAAAGGTGCACCGCGTCCTAGTAGATCAAGGAAGCTCGGCCGACGTGATGTTTTGGTCGACCTTCAACAAGCTGCAGTTGTCTCCTGACCAGTTGATGCCTTACGTTGGCTGCCTGTATGGTTTCGTAGGAGACCAGGTGGAAGTGCGGGGGCACATAGAGTTAAGGACAACCTTCACTGACGGTGCAGCGTCCCACACTGCCAACATCAGGTATCTTATCGCTAATGCTCCTTCAGCCTATAACATTCTTTTGGGCAGACCTGCTTTGAGCATAATTGGAGCAGTGGCCTGTCAAGGCATATGAAGATGAAATTGCCTTCCCTTGAAGGAGCCGTGATCACCATGAAGTCTCATTAGAAGGAGGCCAAAAGGTTCTTTTGAGAATAGCCTCAAGACAAAGAGAGGATTGTGCTCAGTCACCACCCAACCTCCAAGGGAAGAAGGGGTCACCCGTCTCGAGATCGCCTGGGAGCAACGACCCGAGCCTGTAGAAGAGGTTTTGAAGAGGGAGATCAGGGGTAAGAAGTTCAAGCTTGGCAAGTCTTTGGGCCAAGAAGCACAGGACCAGATTGTCGAGGTCATAGCGCGACACATGGATGCTTTCACATGGTCAACCTCAGACATGGCCAACATCGACCCCGATTTCCTGTGCCATCGCCTCACCATGGACCCAAAGGTCTGACCTATCTGCCATAGACGAAGAAAGTTTAACGATGATAGGCGACAAGTCATCAGAGAAGAGACTCAAAAGCTGTTGAGTGTTGGCCATATCAGGGAGATCCAATACCTAGAGTGGCTGGCGAATGTACTGCTGGTCAAGAAGGCCAGCGGGAAGTGGAGGATGTGCGTGGATTTAACAAATCTTAACAAAGCCTGCCCGAAGCACTCCTACCCGTTGCCCAGCATCGACGCCCTGGTAGACAGCGCCTCAGGGTGTAGACTCCTTAGCTTCTTGGATGCTTTCTCGGGGTACAACCAGATCCGCATGCATCCCAGGGATGAATGCAAGACGACATACATTACGAAGCTCTCCTGCTACTATTACAAAGTGATGCCCTTCAAGCTAAAAAATGCAGGGGCGACTTACCAGCGGCTGATGGACAGAGTACTTGCGCCCATGATAGGGCGAAACGTCCAGGCGTACGTGGACGACATGGTGGTCACCTCCCAGGTGAAAGACCAACACGTCTGATTTGGAGGAAAGATTTACTACAATAGCTAAGTACAGGCTGAAGTTGAACCCTGAAAAGTGTGTGTTAGGGGTAGAGGCAGACAAATTCTTAGGTTTCCTACTCACCGAGCGTGGGATAAAGGTGAACCCTAAGAAGTGCATTGCAATCATAGTTATACGTAGCCCGATCTCAATGAAGGAAGTGCAGCAGTTGACAGGGCGGATGGCCGCTCTGTCCAGATTCGTGTCAGTAGGGGGAGATAAGGGGCATCCCTATTTCCAATGCCTTAAGAGAAACAACAGGTTCATCTGGACCAAGGAGTGTGAGGAGTCGTTCCTCAAGTTGAAGGAGTACTTGACCAAACCCCCAGTATTGTGCAAGCCACTGCCTGACACCCCGCTTCGATTGTACTTCGCAGTCACAGATCGGGCGATCAGTTCGGTTCTGGTCCAAGAGCAGGACCAGGTACAAAGACCAATATACTTTAGTGAGTAAAGTGGTGCAAGGGCCTAAGGTAAGGTACCAGGCCATAGAGAAGGCAACTTTGGCAGTAGTGTTTTCAGTGCGAAGACTTTGCCACTACTTCTAGAGCTTCACAGTGATCGTAATGACAGACCTGCCCATTCGTAAGGTCTTACAGAAGCCTGATGTGGTAGGACGAATGGTGCGCTGGGCGGTGGAACTATCAGAGTTCGATGTGCAGTACGAACCTAGAGGCCCTATCAAAGGCCATGTTTATGTTGACTTTGTGGTAGAACTCTCCTCATTAGCCACGCACCATGAAGGAGCAAATCAGGTGGGTCCTCTCCGTAGATGGGTCCTCTAACCAACATGGGAGTGAGGCTGGTGTCATCTTGGAAGGACCAAACGGGTTGCTGATCGAGGAAGCCTTGCGGTTTGCTTTCAAGGGAAGCAATAACCAGGCGGAGTATGATGCCCTCATAGCTGGAATGCTGCTAGCTAAGGAGATGGGGGTGAAGAGTTTGATAGCGAAGAGTGACTCCCTGTTAGTAACGGGGCAGGTTACAGGAGAGTACCAAACCAAAGACCCCCAGATGGTCGCATATCGACAGTATGTTCAGATTTTGAAGGAGACTTTCGCGGTGTTCGAGTTAGTACATGTCCCTCGAGAGCAGAATGCCTGAGCTGACTTGCTAGCAAAGCTCACTAGTTCAGACAAGGGGGGTAGACAAAGGACAGTCATACAGGAGACCCTGAGGACACCTCGAACCACCACAGACGACATAGCGAAAGTCCAGTAGATAAGCACCTTAGAAGGTGTTAAGAGAAGTCACCGCTCATTGGCTCAGGAAACCCTAAAGGCGCCCAAAATAAGCAGGTACGCGTTACTAGGGGAATAGTCGATGCGAGTTATCCTAGTGGAAGGAGGCGCAACCTAGATAACGCCCTACCAACGCTACTTGGTTGACGGGATACTCCCGCTGGAACCCACAGAGGCTAGAATAGTTAAGAAGAATTCGAGCAAATACACCCTGATCGACGGGAATTTGTTCAGACATGGTTTCACTCACCCACCTTGATATGTGTAAGTGGTGAGCAGTGCACGCGCATTATGGCAGAACTTCACGAAGGGATATGCGGGAGTCACATCGGTGGTTAAGCTCTCTCATCGAAGGTTGTTTGCGCATGATATTACTGGCCAACCATGAGGGAAGACTGCACGAGGTATGCACAGCGGTGCAAGCAACAAGCTGACTGGCCCCAGAAGAGTTGAGATCGATCTATAGCCCATGGTCGTTTCATATATGGGGAATCGACATTTTGGGGCCATTTCTTTTAGTAGTGCGACAGATGAAGTACCTTGTGGTTGCCATTGAGTACTTCACAAAGTGGATAGAAGCTGAGCCAATAGCGCAAATCACAGCCCACAAGGTACAACACTTTGTGTGGAAGAATATAGTATGCCGCTTTAGAGTCCCAAAACGGTTGGTGTTCGATAATGGCTCCAGTTTGCTAGCCAACAGTTGGGCAAGCTGCGCACAGAGCTGGGGATAAAGCAGGTGTTCGCATCAGTCGAACACCCCCAGACAAATGGACAGGTCGAGTCTGTTAACAGAGTTCTGCTCAGGGGTCTAAAGAGAAGGCTAGAGAAAGCCAAGGGGACCTGGGCAGAAAATGTTCCAAGAATTGTGTGGGCTTACCACACCACTCCCCAGTCCACTACCAAAGAGACACCCTTTAGCTTGGTGTATGGTTCGGATGCGATGATTCCTATAGAAATCCAGGAGAGCTCACCACGTTTTCAGAACTTTGTGGTTGAAGAATCCAACGAAGAGAGAAAGGTGAACCTAGATCTCCTGGATAAAGTCAGGGAAGAAGCGAGGATCAAGGCAAAAGCCTTGAAGAGAAAGGTCGAGTACAGGTACAGCTCCAAGTTGAGACCTCGGCAGCTCCAGATCGCCGACATGGTGATGCGGAAAGCCCACCCATACCAATTAGAAAACAAGTTGTCTCCCAAGTGGACTGATGTCTTCCGCGTGACAGAGGCCCTTGGGAATGGAGCATACAAGCTTGATACTTTAGAAGGTGGAGCAATCCCTCGTACGTGGAACGCAACCAACCTTAAGTTTTATTTCAGTTAAGATTATTGCATTGTACACAAGTTTAGGGGACACTTTTTTTCCCTTATAAGGGGTTTTTAATGAGGTCACCCAATAAAATTTCAGTTATTCAATTAAAGAGAAATATTTTGTACAATGCAGTTAATGAATCTCTCCCTGGGGTTAGAATCCTCAAGATTGGGAATAATATGGTTCTTCGTGAGCCTCCCTCTCAAGTAAGAACACCAAGGTCTAGAACAGTATGGTTCAACAGTTAAAATCCTCCCCTACCTTTGTACAGTTAGGGCGAGGTCAGTAAAACAAACCTCTCCCTTGGTTTGATACGCCAAGATTGGGAATAGTATGATTCTCCGTGAGCCTCCCTCTTGTGAGAGTTCACAAAAGCTGAGAACAATATGGTTTAACAGTTAAAATCCTCCCCTACCTTTGTACAGTTAGGGCAAGGTCAGTAAAATGAACCTCTCCCTTGGTTTGATACGCCAAGATTGGGAATAGTATGGTTCTTTGTGAGCCTCCCTCTTGTGTGAGTTCACCAAGGCTGAGAATAGTATGGTTCACCAGAGAAACCCTCCCTTGCCTCTATACGGCAAGGACGAGGTCAGTAAAACGAGCATCTCCCTTGGGTTAGAAACACCAAGACTGGGAATAACATGGTTCTTAGTGAGCCTCCCTCTTGTGTGGGAACGCCAAGGTCGAGAACAAAATAGTTGCCAGTAAAAATCCTCCCTTTCTCTATACAGCTAGGGAAATGACAGAAAGAAGGACCTCTTCCTTGTATTGTAAGGCAAGGTTGGTATGGGTTCCAGTTATACGTCTCCCTTATGCCTGTGTGGAAAGGTTGAAGTCCAGTTAAGTAAAGATCTCCCTCGTCTTGTAAGACAAGGCAAAGAGCAGTGCGGTTCCCAGCCAGAGGTCTCCCTTGTCTTGTAAGACAGGGTTGAGTGTGGCGCGATACCTAGTTGAAGATCTCCCTTGACCTTATGAGTCAAGGCTGAAGAGCAGCATCTCCTTTACCTTTGTTTGGCAAAGGATAGGGCGAAGTAAGAGCTTGGGTAAGCATTGCCTCTACCCTGAGACAACAAGACTAAAGTCAACAGGCGGTGAGGAAGCATGCTACCTAAGACAAAATGACCCTAAAGGTGTTGATCAAACGTTCTACCTAACCCTAAAAGACGTTATTAGTCTAAGCAAGTCAGGCGAAAAAGTTAACAACGACAAAGGGAACAAGATAAGATAGAAAGCAGATTTCATAAATACAAGTAATGTATATGTACAAGTTATCAAAATGTTCATCAAGCAGTTAAATTACAGCAAGAAGGGAATCAATCCTTGGCATTGACCAACTTCGCATCAACGATCTTCTTTGATAAGCCAGTTTAGGAAAGATCCACCCAGGATGCGCGTAGACAACCTGGGCCATGGCATCCTCAAACCCAACCGCATAAGAATTAGAAGCATCATTGGTGAACTCCTCCTTGGTCTGATTAAAGAGTTCGTCCTTACGGACTAACTCTCCCTCCAGCTGGCCAAGACGTACTTCCTGCTGAGTTGCCCTTTCCTCCAGTTTGGCCATCTTAGCCTGCGACTCCTCAACCTTCTCTTGCAAGTTGGTGACCTTATTTCGGAGAGACAAGACCTTTGCATGATCACTCAGGGTCTCCTGGGACTTCTCAAACAAGAGCCTCTTGGTCTTCTTGTCGGTTTGGCGAAGGTTTGACACCTCCAAATATAGTGCGGTTTCGCGTTGTGTGAGCTTCTTGATCTAGAGGATGTCTCGACTTGTTGCCGCCCTTAGCTCCTGCATCTCTGTCTGAAATTCTTGCACCTTGGTGAGGGCAAGGCTGGACATGACGAGGAACTCCCCAAGGCCCTTGGCTTCACACCCTGGCAAGGGGTCTTCGCCTAGGCTCTCCATCATCTCCTGGTCTTGGAAGGATTGAAGGGTCTGTTGGAGGAAGGCAGGCAGTTCTGCAGCAGGAGGGGCGTCAGAGTCACCTCTAGGGGCACTCTCCCCCCCGCCTTCGTGTACCACCATGTCATGAGGAGAAGAGGCGCTTGGAGGGTTTTCTTTGAAGGAGGGGGCGCGGTCATCTGAGGCTGAGTGCGCTGGGACCACGACATCAATACCCCTTTTCCTCTTGAAGATGAGGCCAGAGCAGGTGTTCTCATCCTCAGAGGCAGTGGCCTCAACTACCCTCTCCTGCCTAGGATCCATAGGGGCTGGAGCAAAAGGGCTTGGGGCAGAAATAGGCGCTGGAGGCGCATCAACAGGGGACGAAGCATCGACATCAGGGGTAGCTTTGCGTTTGAGGGCTACCTTAGCCAACAACCTCCTCTTTTCCGCGTTATGCACCATGTCTGTATGAGAAACAAACAAGGCATATAAGAAAGTGAACCAACATAGCATGCAAATAAAGACAAGTAAAGGCAGAGGGAAGAGAAGGCAAGTACCAATATAAGACTTGAGAGGCTTGGGGACGTACTCAAGCTTGATCAATTCAGCGGTGCTGAACACCATGCCCAAGTTGGAAAGAAACTTGCACACCTCACAGTCGGGTGGGGACAAGTCCTCGAGGCTCCTAGGCTTCTTGAGCCCTGGCTTCTTCACCAGTAGAGTGGGAACCCATCCAGCAGGGTGGGATCAAACATGCTGCACCCAATCTTGAAGAACTTCCTCTTGAAGCCCTTGTAAGACTGTTGAAAGAGAGTTAGAAGAACTCTCCCAGCGACTCTATTGAAGCTCATCCACAACATCTTTCCAGGATTTTTTTGCTTCAAAGAAGTACAAGAACACATCCACCGATGGCGTATGGACAAAGTGGCTGCAGAGGATGGCAAAGGCCCTGACGAAGGCCCAGTTGTTGGGATGCAGCTGGGCAGGGGCCACGTTAACTTCTGTGAGGAGCGCACGCTGAAACCCCGTGAATGGGAGGCAAAGCTTGAGCTTCTTGAAGATGGGGGTCAAGTACATGAAGAAAAAGGGTTCTTTAAGGTCTGCGCGATCGTCGATACACACGGGCTTCCCTTCCCTGCAAGGTCGAACCTTCACAAACCTATCATGCTCCCTCCCGATGATGTGGAACTTTTTGTCGGACTCGCCTTCTTTGTACGCATCCACGTCCTTAAAGGAGGTAATTTGTGAGGTTTTAGCGAGAAGGCTATCAGGGTCCCAACGATAAAGCGATTGATAATTGATGGAGGGAGTTGGGTTTGGTGTAGTTTTGGTTCTGTCCATCTCAGAAGGGAAAGCTAAGGAAGGAAAGGAGAAAAAGAAAGAAAAAGTGAAACTTTATAGAAAGAAGATGGCGCGATTCAGGAAAACCAGAAAAACAGAGACGCGAAAACGAAGAGTAGAAAACATAAAGTGCAGAAATGTAAACAGTCACAGAACAATTATAGCATGTTAGAAGCATTGAAATCATAAAGCAATGGCAAACAGGAAGTAAAAATCATACCTTTGAATAAGTTAGGGTTCAAAGGTTGGAGTATTCGAAGAAGAAGAGACAGCGTTTTGAGAGTAAGAAATGCTTGAGAAATGCTATGTAATTATACAATGAAAGGAGCGTAGGGGTTTTGAAAGGTTTAAACGTATATGAGGAAGCGCATGCGGCAACAAGCCTTAGCTGTTGATCTTGCCACGCGAACGGTGATAAAAAGTGTGGTGAGATGTCACTTCGGTGCACTGTTCACGTCCTATCACCTAGAGCCAAGTAGGTCGCCACAAGTGATCACTTAAGCCTCTTCACTGAAACAAGTTACAGCTCGAGCCTGGGGGGGTTTGTGTACTGGCCATGACCTTTGTCATCGGCACCAGAGAAAAACATCGGACATCAGACATCAGTGGTCTGATGGAAATGGTGAGCCACATAAGCTAGGCCCCACAAACAGTATGAGTTAACACCCAAATACCAAAAAAGACCTAAGTCACGAGAGGATCATGCATCGGGTGTGTATGGTACATTTGGGTACGGCACAAGCAAGTGTTAGGGTTAGAGTTTCCAGGGAAAGACTGCATGCATGGCATGTGAATACTTAGGGCACCCACAAAACAGATAATGCCGCAGCGCTGGTACTTGAGTAGGTACCTTGGCGGCTACGCTGTTAATTCTATGCACTCTAGAAAAGGGAAGTCTTATGCGCCAGATTACGCTAAGATTGTGTAATAGCGGCGCAAGGACATTCTCCCAGGAACCCTAAGGCCACTCAAAGACGTAAAATCACAAAAGTAACCCTAGATACAACCTAAAAAAAGGGGGGTAAGAACTCTAGCAAGGTACGCCGTTTCTAAGATGAAATTGCTTCATACACATTACTGTTTCTTTAGCCCTTATTGACTTGAGCGTCGGAGTGCAAACGGCCGTAAGGGCACCCTTTGTCTTTACAGGAAAGCGTTCTTCAACCCAAGGAAGTTCGAGTGAAGGAGGAGACAGGCAAGGCCTATGGTTGCTGTTAGAGTCAACCGACGAGAACAATAAATATACGCAATAATAACAAATATTATATTTACCACCCTCAATATATCTATAAGCACGTGTAAATCGATTTATTTACGTAACGAACCTCCTGCGCACTTTGGGCCCATTCTTGGAAAAGGCCACTTACGTGAATTTTACCCAGGCCCAACAACCAAGGTGTCCCTCTGCTCTACCCAAGAACCAAGCTATCACAGAATTGCTACCGAGAACCGAAATATGAGCAGCACACAAGCCCCCCAGGCTCGAGCTGAGCTTTGAAGTGATGTTATACTGTATGCGACCCCACACATACATGTGTCCTGGTATTACTAGTAGCAGAAACTCCATCGTTTCGAATTCTCTTTTCCTCTTAAACCTCGTCCAGAACGTTCAGTTCTAAACTTTCGAAAACTTCACACTCTCCTTACTCCTTACTCAGAGTTCTTCACGCATTTCTCAAAGCTTCTTTCCTTCCAATCACAAAAGGTGTTCCCTTCCTCAACCCCAATTATTCATCTTTTTACGATTTCATGCTCTGTCTGGGATCGTTTTCTACTTTCATCTGTTAGTATATGTGCTTGATGTTGATCCCTCGTAGGTTGTCGCATGAATTCCAAAATGCAGGTTAGGTTTTGTTCTTCTGTTCTTCTATTGTACGAATTCCTAAATTTATGCTTGCCTTGCTTGTTTCTTTGTTGAGTTGGGTCTGAGTTGCTTTTCTCTTTCTACGTGTGATTGTGTTTAGATGCAACCAGCCATGGATTATAAATCTTTGTACCCTTGGTCTCCGCCAAACCTCTTAACTGAAACCTCTTCCTATACCTCCCACGAGAAAATAGTGACCCTTAGGAAGAGTAAATGCCACTTCGGCAAAGAAGACGATTGGATTTTCTTAGACCCTTGTGAGGTAGACAAGCCCGTATGTTGTGATAAAGTCATATCCCCTAACAAACCCTTTTGCTACTTCTAGGCCACTATTTTTAAAAGAGTCCTTCTTCGCCTCCGTTTATCAATTTTGAAAAAGAGCTCTTAACCGAGCTCAACGTGGCCCCTGCCCAGCTACATCCCAATAGATGGGCATTCGTCCGAGCCTTCTCTATCCTCTGTGGTCAGCTCGGCATCCCACCCTCTATTGACGTGTTCCTTTACCTCTTCGAGGTGAAGAAACTAGGTCGTCAACTCTGGGTATCTGTAAATAGTGTATCTGGAAGGGGAATCCTTACTATTTTCCAATCGTTTTACAAAATTTCAAAGGCCATTTCCTCAAGGTCCGAGCCAATAAGAAGCATCCGACCTTCTAGATGGGTTTTCCCTATACTGGACTTAAAAACCCAACTTCAAAGTTGCTCGACGCTTAGACGACTTAGCTCCTGCTGACTAGGAGGTTTGCAAATTTTTCTCACGCCTCCCAGTTGCCTTCAATACCGCTTAAAGAGTTATACTGGTACATTTTTTTCCTCTAACCTTAGAGAGTAAGATTTTACTTATGAAACGTAAGCGATTCTTCTTATGTCTTTTTGCATATAGAATGTTGGAACGCTTCAATAAGGAAGATCTGTTGAAACTGGCCTCAAAGGCGAAGGTGGCGAGCCAAATGCCACCGAAGGCGGTGGTAGCCCCAACTTCTTCTGAAGAAGACGAGGACACTGCCTCGGGCTTCATCTTTACTAGGAAGAGAGGGAGGAATCGTGCCATCAGCCCGGTGCCTTCTTCTTCCCAGGGCCAAACAACTTTGAACGTTGCTCCTCCTCAGCAACCCTCCAACGTGCCCCCAGCCACACCGTGTTATCTTGAAGGGGGTGCGAAGAGCTCAAGGAGGAAATGCTTATGGGATACCGACATCGACATCACTTCCTACCTGGAGGACTCCTTGCTGCGTTCTGAGGACGAGGAAAGGATGGTGGTTCACGGGGGCCACCATCTGTTGTAGGAGGCTATGAAGCAGTTTGGGCAAGCCTTGGTCACAAGTTGCTTGGCCGTGAAGAAACTGCAGAGTCAAGAAACTACCACCGAACAGGAGAAACAAGATGCTCAACAGAAGATGGCGAGCTTGAAACAAGAAGTTCAGAGCCTTCGCGCCCTCCACCAGCAAACCGAGCAGCTCTTAGTGGCTAAGACCAAAGAGGTCACTGAACAAGCAACTCACCTGGCAGAGCAGAACGACCGACTGTCCAACTTGCAATAAGAGCTTGTTCAGAAGGAAAAGTTCTTTGTTGACGAGGTCGAGGTCTATAAAGGTGAAACTGCCTAAGCTCTTTTGGTGGGATTCGAGGTTGTTGTCTAGCAAGCCTCCAGCCTCCAGCCGAGCTTGGACTTCTCTCAGCTGGGACCAAGCAAAAGAGTTGTAGACGGACAAATAGTAGAAAATTAAACATGATGTAACTATGCACTTGCTGGCACTTTTGTATTTTATTTTTATTATGAACCTACCTTACTTTACTGCAATCATTTGTCGTATAACAATGCCTTAAATCTTTGCACATGCATGCCATGATTGACCTCGACTAGTTCAAGTAGCTTATGATAATGCGTATACATCTAAGTATATTAATCAATCAACTTGTCTTTAGTGCTAACTCTTCTCGTCATGGGATAACAAGAATAATTAAAGTTTAAAGAAACTAACCTTTTGCTGGACCATTCACCATAGCCTCTACAGGCTAGCGCTCAAAGTGGTATGTTTAAAGGTATCTTACCTTCAATCCAACAGGTACCGCCTTGCATGGCGCGTGCTCGGACGACTAAGCTATGCAACTGAAAATCATTCTCACAAAGTGCTTGTACTCAGGTGACTGGAAAAACCTGAGTTGTCCTACACCAATCACATGATTCACCTGTGCAACTGGCTCATCCCACACAGCGTCTATACTCAGGTGTCTCTCACATGCCGAGCTAGCTCAACTCACCATGTGCCAACTGGATGGCCTCTTTATGCAACTTCACTCATCCCACAGAGCGCCTAGACTCGGGTGATTACTCTCACACCGAGCTAGCTCGACTTACCCTATACTGGGTTAAGTGATCTATTAGTGCAACTTTACTCATCCCACAGAGCGCCTAGACTTGAATGACCACTTTCACACCGAGTTAGCCTGACTTATTCTGTGCTGGTCCGGATGAGGCATCTATGCAACTTTACTCATCCCACAGAACGCCTAGACTCGAGTGATCACTTTCACATTGAGCTAGCCTGACTTGTTTTGTGCTAGTCTGGATGAGACATCTATGTAACTTTACCCGCAATGCGACTTCACGAGGAATGTCGATTTATTTGCCAATGGTAATTAATCGCTCACACGAACCTTTCTTAGAGAACCTCTCCGAGAAAGGTCGTTGAACCATGCATCACAATCAAACGAAAAAGTAAGCAACAGTGCATCATAAATAACTTTTTATTAGGTGACCTCGTTAAAAAACCCTTTTCTAGAGAAAAAGAGCGTCACCCTTTAGTATCGTATTGTTTAACAAATATAAGATGAATTAACTGAAATAAAACTTGAGGTTAGTAGCATTCCATGTTTGAGGAATAGGTCCTCCCTCCAAGGTTTCTAACCTGTACACACCGTTGCCGAGCACTTCAACCACACGAAACGGTCATGTCCAGTTTTGAGACAACTTATTCTCCAACTGGTAATAATGAGCTTTCCGCATCACTAAGTCAACCACCTGGAACTGCCTAAGTCTGACCTTGGGTTTTTGTTTCAACTCGACCCTTCTTTTCAGAGCCTCAAACTTAACACGTGCTTTCTCACGGACCTCATCAAATAGGTCCAAATTCATCTTCCTCCCCTCATTGGACTATTCTGCAACAAAATTCTGAAAACGAGTTGAGTTCTCCTGGATTTCTACGGGAATCATGGCCTCTGTCCCATACACCAAACTGAACGACGTTTCTTTAGTGGTGGACTGGGGCGTGGTGTGGTAAGCCCACAGAATTCGGGGAACCTCCTCCACCCATGTTCCCTTGGCTTTCTCTAACCTTTTTTTCAAGCCTTTGAGCAAAACCGTGTTGGTCAATTCTACTTGGCCATTCGTCTGAGGGTGCTCCATAAAGGCAAATATCTATTTTATTCCGAGCTCCGAACATAACTTTCCTAACTGCTGACTGACGAATTGCATTTTGTTATTCAACACCACATGTCTGGGAACCCCGAAGCAGCATACTATGTGCTTCCATAAGAAGTGTTGCACCTTGTAGACAATGATCTACGCAACTGGCTCAGCTTCAACGCTAATGCTCGGCCTCTTATATGACTCCCGCAGATGCCTTTGTGCAACTCGGTCATTACACAAATGCACTAGTCCCCACTAATGCAAATAAAGTCAGGGTGAGCATATCCATGATGAAACAGCTTGCTATCAATCAACGTGCACTTTCCAAAAATTTCTCTTTATCACTTTCGCCTCTGCAGGCTCACTGGGAAGCAATCCATCGGCTAGATAGCGCTGGTAAGGAATGATCTAGGTATCGACCGTGCTACCTTGGGAGATGGCCATTACCTCCTCCTTCAGCGCCTCGCATGCCACTACTTGGGGTACTTTCAGTGTTTCTTGGGTTAACGACTGGTGACCCCTTCCTCCCCGGGCACCTATCACCAAGACCTCCTTAGGCGGGTTCTCTTCCGCCGTTCTAGGGGGCTTCAAGGTTTCTTGGATTACCGACCTTTGTCGGTTTCCCTTTCCCGAGATGGCCACTTTGGCCAAGAGGTCGGCCCGGGAATTTTGTCCCCTTGGTACATGAACAAGTTCAAATTCAGTGAAAGCTTCTTTCAGCAACATGACGTACTTGAGATAGGTAGCCAACTACATCCTTCGCCTGATATCTGTCTGTTACCTGTTCGGTAACAAGTAATGAGTCACTCTTCACCAACAGATTCTAAGCTCTCAGCTCTTGGGATAGCAGCATCCCTGCTATCAATGCTTCATACTCGGCTTGATTGTTGCTAGCCTTAAATGCAAACTTCAAAGACTGCTCGATCAATAAGCCACTAGGTCCTTCTAGGATAACCCCGTCTCCGTTGCCCTGTTGATTGGAAGAACCATCCACTGACAAAATCCACTGGAAATCCCTGGGATCTGGGTGAGGACCCCAAACATCAATTCGACAATGAAATCAACATATACCTGTCCTTTAATAGACCCTCTGGGTTCATAGTGGATGCCAAACTCGGACAGCTCTATTGACCACCGCACCATGAACCCTGCTATGTCAGGCTTCTATAAAACCTTACGGATGGGTAGGTCAGTCATCACTATCACAGTGAAGTTGTGAAAATAGTGTCGTAGTCTCCTAGTTGTGAATACTACCGCCAGCGCAACTGTCTCAATCTCTTTGTAACGTTCCTCAGGCCCTTGTAGCACCTTTCTAATAAAGTAAATTGGTTTCTAAATCTGGTCTTGGTCTTGCACTATCACTGAGCTAATCGTCCGGTTTATGATAGAAAAAAACAGGCAAAGAGGAATACCTGCCATCGGCTTACCGAGAACGAAAGGGTTGGCTAAATACTGCTTCAACTGCACGAAAGCTTCTTCACACTCTAAACTCCACACAAAGCGATTGTTCTTCTTTAGGCATTGGAAATAGAAATAACCCTTGTCTCCATTGGCTGACAAACGAGAGAGATGTCATCCGTCCTGTCAGCTGTTGGACCTCTTTGACGGTGGTAGGGCTCCTTATTTCGATGATGGCGGTACACCTGTCAGGGTTTGCTTCTATGCCTCTCTCGGTTAACAGAAATCCGAGGAACTTCCTGCCTTCACCCCGAACACACATTTTTTGTGGTTCAACTTTAGGTTATACTTGGCTATGGTCGCGAATAGCTCCTCAAGATTTTTCACATGCTGCTTTTTCTCCTTGGAAGTAACGACCATATCGTTTATGTACGCTGATCCTGCTTGTTGACCGGAACGCTGGAGACTGCCTCGTCAAAGGATCGACGTGCGCACCGCTTCTCACCTCCGTTCCTCTCCGGGATCTACCTCAAGAACCTGCAAAGAAACAGTACGGC
>Ga0123341_1001263_pt1 | contig 18506 bp, 31 predicted proteins | sample Turbeapinknodule_FD_89959 | JGI IMG/M metagenome (GOLD analysis project Ga0123341, IMG submission 89959) | Root nodule microbial communities of legume samples collected from Mexico - Turtle bean Mexico pink nodule | ecosystem: Host-associated > Plants > Roots > Nodule | place: Mexico: Nepantla...
AACAATTGGCATCAAGAGCTTGGTACTTGAAAAATACTCAAGTTTGATCCTAAAATCTTTTTTCAATGGCTGAAAAACTACCTTTTGGAGAGGGTGCTTCAATTAACAGACCACCTCTGTTCTGTGATTTGAATTATCAATTCTGGAAAGTTAGAATGAAAATCTTTGTTCAAGGAATCTCTTTATAAAGGAATTTGGGATGCAATTGAAAATGGCCCTTTTATTCCTAAATTTGAAAAGGATGGATCTTCTATTGAAAAGCCTTGGTCCCAATGGACTGATGCTGAAAATAAAAATGTCAAGTTTGATTGTATTGACAAGAATATCATAACATTTGCTTTGAGTTCGGATGAATTTTTCAGGATATCACAATGTTCATCGGCCAAGGAGATGTGGGACACTTTGGAAGCACCCATGAAGGAACAAATGATATGAAGAGAGCAAGGAAACATACTCTAATACAAGAGTATGAGATGTTCAGAATGCTTAAGGGAGAATCTATTGCTGAAGTGCAAAAGAGGTTCATTGACATCATAAACCATCTAATGAGCCTTGGGAAAACCTTTGATAAAGAAGAACTAAACATCAAGATTCTCAAGTGACTTGATATATCTTGGCAACCTAAGGTAACAACAATTTCTGAATCAAAAGATTTGACTTCCTTGACATCGGTTTCATTGTTTGGTAAGCTTAGAGAACATGAGTTAGAAATGAATAGACTCAATGTTCAAGAAAGTGAAGACAAGCATGTGAGAAGCATTGCCTTGAAAGCTGCCAAGCACGAAAGCAAACAAGATTCAAGTGATGAAAGTGAAGAAGAAAACCTTAGCTTGCTGTCCAAAAAGTTTAGTAGATTCTTGAAGAGAAATCGCAACAAAGAAGCCAACAAAGAAAGGTATGGCTACAAGAAAACTAGTGATTCCAATTCGAACAATTATACTTGCTTGGGTTGTGGTGAACAAGGGCATATAAAAGTTGATTGCCCAAATAAAGAAAGCAATTGAAAGAAATCAAACTACAAGGAGAAGAAGGGAAAATCAAGAAGAGCATATATTGCTTGGGATGAAAATGAAGTCTTCTCATCAAGTTCCTCGTCAAGTGAAGATGAAAACGCAAACATATGCTTAATTGCAGAAGGAGATGATGAGTCAAACAGCTCAAGCAGTGTAAGTTCATGTGCTTCCCTAAGTGCTGAAAATTATAGTAAATTGCTTCAAGCTTTTGAAGAAACTCATGAAGAAGCTAACCGATTGGTTCTCTCAAACAACCGATTGAAAGGGTTGAACAACTCGCTTGAAAAGAGGGTTAAGACACTTGAAGAAGAGCTGGAAAAATCAAAAAATGATTTTGAAAAACATTGCAAAAACTCTTCTCATGTGTGTGACTCTCTTGCTTGTGAAAATTGTGAAAATCTTGAAAAGAAAGTTTATTATCTTGTTAGAACTGTGGATAAAACTTTCAAAGGGTAAATCCAATTTTGAGAATGTCTTAGCATCTCAAAATTGTGATTTTGGAAGAGCTGGATTAGATTTTAATCCACAGAACAAGCAAGATAAGTTTTCAAAGACTTTTTCAAAACTTCCAGGAAAACAACCGATTGTTAAGTCGAAGCAACCGGTTGTTACATGTTTTTATAGCATGAAAAGAGGCCATTCAATCAGATTCTGTAAATTAAGGAAATATTCTGTTCCTAGAGGTTTCATGAAATGGATTCCCAAAGGTTATGAGGTTTCAAATGACAAAAATTAATCAAATGGACCCAAATTTGTAAGGGGACCAAATCTAGTTGCTTGAATTCATTTTGATGTAGGGATATTGAAGAAACATGAAGCTCTAAGTCATCTGATCAGGTTCTTGGAAGAAAAGGATTGAGACTAGAACTGGATTAAAGGTGTGTACCAATCCAAGCTTCTTGAAAAAGCCAAAAGAATGATTCTTGATCACAAACAATGACTCATTGAAAGGACTTCATAAAAGGATAAGACCTTCCTTATCTTTGCTTTTTAATTATGATTCATGATTAATTTCTTTTTCCAAATAAGCAATTATATCTGTTTTGAACCTTTCTCAATGTATACTAGAAAATCACATTATGTTAAACTGCTGCAGAAAAACAACCAATTGTTTCCTCGAAACAACCGATTGTTTCTTATCTGACAGCATTGTAAAGAATTGAATTAATTTCTCTATACATTCTGTCTATTGCAAATCTCAATAACGAAAGGATCTTAACTCAATAAAGCAGTCTTGAAAGCCTGATTTAGTTCTGGAGGAAGTTACAAGATGTCATAAAGGAATATATTCCATATCTTGGAAATTCAAGAGCCATTATGTCTAGTCAAAGGTCACATGTGCTGATCATGTGCTTTTCTGCTCTTTTCTGACTTCCCTGTGCAGAGCTTGGACCAGATTCTTGTCTTGAAGATTAAAACCCACAATCACCAAAGGATCAAAGAAGGTCTCTGATTTGCTATAAAATCTGTTGCAGCTGTTTTCCTTCACAAAAACAACCAATTGGGTCATCTCTGTTAGAATATATGACCTTAAACGAGAGGGGGGTGAATTGTTTAAAAGGGGTTTTCGAAAACATTTTAAACTAGAACAAAATCCTTTGAATGAAACTCAATCAGAAATTCAGTTAGCCAAGATATAAAGCACAAAACAGCAAAGCACCAGAAAAACAATCGGTTGTTTCTGCGAAACAATCGGTTGTTTATGCGAAACAATCGGTTGTTTATGCCAGCAAAGCAATAATAACTAAATTTAAATGAGTTTAAGGGAAGAAAGAGATACACAAACAGTTTATAGTGGTTCACTCTTAAACCAAGAGCTACATCCAGTCCCAAGAATCAACTCGGCAATCCACTAAGCAATCAAATTCAGATTACACACAAAACCACAAAAGAAGTGACCTTGAACCCCTCAAGAAACACACTTCCTTTGGCACAACACACACCAAGAATGTTGATCTTGACAACCTCAAGAGCACACAACACTTCTTGGCTTACAACACCAGAAAATACAAAGTATTCATAATGAATTACACTTGTTTACAGAATGAAGTGAAATCAATACAGATGTAATCCTATTCCACTCTCTCTTGAGAAAACCAAAGTTGAAAAGTTAATGCTCAAATCTTGAAAGCAATCTATCTCAAATTGAAAACTACCCAGATCCTATCATAAACACAATAGAAACTTCATCCTTCCATCAAACACTAGGATTTGGATTCTTCAAAGCCTTTGATCACACTTGATTCAACAATCTCCCCCTATTTGATGAAGACAAATCCCTGGTTGCTTGTCTTGCACTTGTTTGAATCTGAAGCAGTTCCTGCAAAACAAAGTTTAAGCAATATACAACATCTATGGCAGCAGGTTAGAATAGCATATATAGCTTGTGTTCTGCTTAACCAATACATAAGAGTAAACCAGCCAAAAAAGGCAAACCATAAAGCATCAGCAACAGCAGAAATAACAATCACTTTAAATAGATAGAGTTTGCAGAGTTTTAAGACAACACAACATAAAATTCACCCCATATTTATCTTCAAAAATAGACGATAAGAAGAGATAAAACAGGAAATGTTCCAAATAAAACAGAATTTAAAAGAAATAGCAATAAAACTGTTACAAAGCAAAAACAACCGGTTGTTTCGAGCATTCAACCGGTTGTTTTTCTTCACTCATACTTGCCATATTGCAGCTCAAAGATCTGGTTCTGAACAACTTCAATCTATTCATCCAGGGTCTTAAAGCGAGTGTTCATGCTCTGAAATATATTGTCAATGCTCTGGAAATTTGTCACACAAAGATCATGGAGATTTCTTTGATTTTCAGCAAAATCATCAAGTTTATCCACCATGTATCTTTCAAAAGAAGACATCGAGGGAATCCCATCCCCTTGATGTCCAGCACTTGTTCCAGCATTGAAGTTAGTTGCAGGCTGTTCTTCATGGTGGATATCCATATCAGCAACTTGATCTTCTTCATCAAAATCAGCAGCTACAGCTCTTGAGGAACCACCATAATCACCATCTTTGCTCACCCATCTTCCATTTATCTTGGTGAATCCCATTTTGCCTTGGGGGATTATTGATCAAGAGTGATCAAAGGCATTGAAGAATCCAAATCCAAGTGTTTGATGAAAGGCTGGAGTTGTTGCGGTGTTTAGGATAGGATCTGGGTAGTTTATTTGTGTAATCCACTCTTTGTTGAATCTAAAGCTAAAGTGTTTTTAAAATCTTTTAAGATTAAAGTGTTTTTCAAACTAAGTGAAAGACAACTTGTTGTTTTGTCGAAACAACCGATTGTTTTACTCTTACGTGTTTTTCAAAAGATTGAAAACTGTTTTGGTTGGTTGACTTGCTGTAAAAAAAAAAACAATCGATTGTTTGTTTGAAACTCCTAAAAGAATCTGTTTTGTTAGTTCAGTGTGAAAAAGAGTGTGAAGAAGAATGTGAAAAAGAATGTGAAGAAGAATATGAAAGGCATTTGAAGAAGATATTAAAGAAAAACGTGAACAAAAATGCGAAGAAGAGTGTGAAGAGAACTTGAAGAGGAATTTGAAGAAGAATGTGAAGAAGAATGTGAAAAAGAGTGTTAAGAAGAGTATGAAGAAGAATGTGAAGAAAAATGTGAAGAAGACTGTGAAGAAAAATGTGAAGAAGAATGTGAAGAAGAGTGTAAAGAAGTGTCTGAAGAAGAATGTGATAAAGACTGTGAATAAGAGTGTGAAGAAGAGTGTGAAGAAGAATGTGAAAAAGAATGTGAAGAACAATGCGAAGAACAATGACAAAAAGAATGTGAAGAACAATGTTAAGTAGATTGTTTAGAAGAAATTGAAGAAGTATGTGAAGAAGAGTGTGAAGGAAAATATGAAGAAGAGTGTAAAGAAGAGTTGAAGAAGAATGTGAAGTAGTGTGTAAAGAAGAGTATGAAGAAGAATTTGAAGAAAAGTGTGAAGAAGAATGTGAAGAAAAAATGTGAAGAAGAGTGTAAAGAAGAATATGAAAAACAATGTGAAGAAGAATGTGAAAAACAATGTGAAGAAGAATGTAACGAAAAATGTGAAAAAGAATATGAAGAAGAGTGTGAAGATGAAAGCGAAAAAGAATGTAAAAAAGAATGTAATGAAGAATGTGAAGAAAAGTTTGAAGAAAAATGTGAAGAATACTGTGAAGAAGATTGTAAAGAAGAATGTGAACAAAAATATGAAGAAGAATGTGAAGAAAAGTGTGAAGAAGAATGTGAAGAAAAGTGTGAAGAAAAGTGTGAAGAAGAATGTAATGAACAATGTGAAAAAGTGTATGAAGAAGAGTGTAAAGAAAAATGTGAAGAAGAATTTGAAGAAGAATGTGTTGAAAAAGTGAACAAGAGTGTGAAGAAGTGTGTGAAGAAGAGTGTGAAGAAGAATGTGAAGAAAAGTTTGAAAACAATTTTGATATACAATGTGAAAAAGTGTGTGAAGAGGAATGTGAAGAAGAATTTGAAGAAGATATTGAAGAAGAATGCGAAGAAGAGTGTGAAGAAGAGTGTGAAGAATAATGAGAAGAGAAATTGAAGATGAAATTGAAGAAGAATGTGAAGACGAATATGAATAAAAATGTGAAGAAAAATGTGAAGAAGAATGTGACGGAGAGTGTGAAAAAGAGTGTGAAGAATAATGTGAAGAAGAATGTGAAAAAGAATGTGAAGAAGAATTTGAAGAGAATTTGACGAAGATATTGAAGAAGAATGTGAAGAACAATGTCAAGAAGAGTGTGAAGAAGAATGTGAAGAGAATTTGAAGAGGAATTTGAAGACGAATGTGAAGAAGAGTGTTAAGGAAAATGTGAAGAAGAATGTAAAAGGGAATGTGAAGAAGAATGTGAAAAAGAGTGTGAAGAATAATGTTAAGAAGAATTTGAAGAAGAATGTGAAGAATAGTGTGAGGAAGAATGTGAAGCAGAGCGTGAAAAAGAATGTGAAGAAGAATGTGAAACGGAGTGTAAAAAAGAATGTGATGGAGAGTTTGAAGAAAAATGTAAAGAAGAATGTGAAGAAGAGTGTGAAGAACAATGTGGAAAAGTATGTGAAGAAAAGTGTTAAGAAGAGTGTGAAGGAAAATGTGAAGAAAGGTGTAAAGAATGGTGTGAAGAAGAATGTGAAGAAGAGTGTGAAGAGAAATGTGGAGAAGAATGTGAAGCAGACTGTGAAGAAGAATATGAAAAAGAATGTGAACAATAATGTTTAAAAGAGTGTGTAGAAGAATGCAAAAAGAGTATGAAAGAGAATGTGAAGAAAAGTTTGAAGTAGAGTGTGAAGAAGAATATGAAGATGAATGTGAAGAAGTGTGTGATGGAAAATATAAAGAAGAGTGTGAAGAAAAATGTGAAGTAGAGTGTGAAGAACAATGTCAAAAAGCATGTGAAAAAAATATGAAGGAAAGTGTGAAGAAGAATGTGAACAAGAATGTGGAGAAAATGTGAATAAAATGTGAAGAAAAGTGTGAAAAAAAAAATTGATACATAATGTGAAAAAGAGTGTGAAGAAGAATGTGAACAAGAATGTGGAGAAAAATGTGAATAAAATGTGAAGAAAACTGTGAAGAAAAATTTGATATATAATGTGAAAAAGAGTGTGAAGGAAAATTTCAAGAAGGGTGTAAAGAAGAATGTGAATAAGAATGTGAAGAAGAGTGTGAAGAAGAATGTGAAAATGAATGTGAACAATAAGGTTTAAAAGAGTGCGAAGAAGAATCTGAAAATGAGTGTGCAAGAGAATGTGAAGAAAAGTTTGAAAAAGAGTGTGAAGAAGAATATGAATATGAATGTGAAGAAGAATGTGAACAAGTGTGTGATGAAAAATGTGAAGAAGAGTGTGAAGAAAAATGTGAAGTAGAGTGTGAAGAACAATTTGAAAAAGAATGTGAACAAATATATGAAGGAGAATGTAATGAACAATGTGAAAAAGAGTGTGAAGAAGAGTGTGAAGAAAAATGTCACGAAGAATTTATAGAAGAATTTGAAGAAGACTGTGAAGAAGAATGTGAAGAAGAATGTGGAGAAAAATGTGAATAAAATGTGAGAAAAAGTGTGAAGAAAAATTTGATATACAATGTGAAAAAGAGTATGAAGAGGAATGTGAAGAAGAAATTGAATAAAAATGGGAAAAAGAATGAGAAGAAGATTGTGATGAACAATGTAACAAGACTGTGAAGAAAAATGTGAAGAAGAGTGTGAAGAAGAATGTCAAAAAGAATGTGAAGAAGAATGTGATGAAGAATATGAAGAGAATTTGAAGAAGATATTGAAGAAGAACGTGAAGAAGAATGCGAAGAATGGTGTGAAGAAGAATGTGAGTAAGAATGTGAAGAAAATTTGAAGAGGAATTTGAAGAGGAATGTGAAGAAAAATGGGAAGAAGAGTGTTAAGAAGAATATGAAGAAAAATGTGAAGAAGACTGTGAAGAAGAATGTAAAGAAGAATGTGAAGAAGAATAGGAAGAAGTGTGTAAAGAAAAGTCTGAAGAAGAATGTGAAGAACAATGACAAAAAAGAATGTGAAGAACAATGTGAAGCAGAATGAGAAGAAGAAATTGAAGAAGTATGTGAAGAAGAGTGTGAAGGAAAATGTGAATAAGAATGTAAAGAAGAGTTTGAAGAAGAATGTGAAGGAAAATGTGAAGAAGTGTGTAAAGAAGAGTGTGAAGAAGAATGTGATGAAAAGTGTGAAGAAGAATGTGCATAAAAATGTGAAGAAGAATGTGAAGAAGAGTGTGAAGAAGAATGTGAAGATGAATGTGAAAAACAATACGGAGAACGATGTGAAGAAGAATGGAACGAAGAATCTGAAAAAGAATATGAAGAAGAGTGTGAAGAAGAATGTGAAGAATAGTGTGAAGAAGAGTGTGAAGAAGAATGTGAACAAAAATATGAAGAAGAATGTGAAGAAAAGTGTGAAGAAGAATTTAATGAACAATGTGAAAAAGAGTGTGAAGAAAATTGTGAAGAAGAATTTGAAGAAGAATATGAAGAAGAGTGTGAAGAAGAATGTGAAGAAGAATGTGATGAAAAATGTGGAGAAAAATGTTAATAAAATGTGAAGAAAAGTTTAAAGAAAATGTTAATAAGAATGTGAAGATAATTTGATGAAGATATTGAAGAGCAATGTAAAGAAGAATACGAAAAAATGTATGAAGAAAAAGGTGAAAAATAATGTGAAGAAAAGTTGAAGAGGAATTTGAAGAAGAATGTTAAAAAGAATATGAAGACGAATAAGAAGAAAAATGTGAAGAAGAATGTGAAGAAGAGTGTGAAGAAGAATGTGAAGAAGAGTGTGAAGAAGAATGTGAAAAAGTGTGTGAAGAAGAGTGTGAAGAAGAATGTGAAAAAGGATGTGAAGAAGAATGTGAAGAAGAATATGAAGAGAATTTGAAGAAGATATTGAAGAAGAATGCCAAGAAGAGTGTGAAGAAGAATGTGAAGAGAATTTGAAGAGGAATTTGAAGACGAATGTGAAGAAGAATGTAAAGAGGAATATGAAGAAGAATGTGAAAAAGAGTGTGAAAAAGAATGTTAAGAAGAATGTGAACAAAAGTGTAAGGAAGAATGTCAAGCAGAGCGTGAAAAAGAATGAGAAGAAGAGTCTGAACAATAGTATCAAGAAGAATATGAAGAAGAATGTGAAACAGAGTGTAAAAAAGAATGTGATGGAGAGTTTGAAGAAAAATGTAAAGAAGAATGTGAAAAAGAGTGTAAAGAAGAATGTTAAAAAGAATGTGAAGAAGAGTGTGAAGGAAAATGTGAATAAGGATGTAAAGAATTGTGTGAAGAAGAATGTGATGAAGAATGTGAATAAGAATGTGAAGAAAAATGTGAAGAAGAATGTGAACAATAATGTTTAAAAGAATGTGAAAAAGAGTGTGAAAGAGAATGTGAACAAGAATGTGAAGAAAAGTTTGAAGAAGAGTGTGAAGAAGAATATGAAGATGAATGTGAAGAAGAATGTGAACAAGAATGTGAAGAAGTGTGTGATGAAGAATATGAAGAAAAGTGTGAAGAAAAATGTGAAGTGGAGTGTGAAGAACAATGTGAAAAAGAATGTGAACAAAAATATATAGAAGAATGTGAATAAAAGTGTGAAGAAGAATGTAATGAACAATGTGAAAAAGAGTGAGAAGAAAAATGTGAAGAAGAATTTGACGGGTGTAAAGAATGGTGTGAAGAAGAATGTGAATAAGAATTTGAAGAGAAATGTGAAGAAGAATGTGAAGAAGAGTGTGAAAAAGAATGTGAAGAAGAGTGTGAAAAAGAATGTGATGAAGAGTTTGAAGAAAAATGTGAAGAATGTGAGGAAGAGTGTGAAGAAGAGTGTGAAGAAGAATGTGAAAATGTATGTGAAGAAGAGTGTGAAGGAAAATGTGAAGAAGGGTGTAAAGAATGGTGTGAAGAAGAATGTGATGAAGAATGTGAAGAAGAGTGTGAAGAAAAATGTGAAGAAGAGTGTGAAGATGAGTGTGAAGAAGAATGTGAAAAAGAATGTGAACAATAATTTTTAAAAGAGTGTGAAGAAGAATGTGAAAAAGAGTGTGAAAGATAATGCGAACAAGAATGTGAATAAAAGTTTGAAGAAGAATGTGAAGAAGAATATGAAGAGGAATGTGAAGAAAAGTTTGAAGAAGAGTGTGAAGAAGAATATGAAGAGGAATGTGAAGAAGAATGTGAAGAAGAATTTCAAGAAGAGTGTGATGAAGAATATGAATAAGAGTGTGAAGAAAAATCTAAAGTAGAGTGTGAAGAAGAATGTGAAAAAGAACGTTTTCCTGTCGGTTGACTCGATTGCCTTCGTACTTCTAACGACGATCACACGCCCAATTCCCTCTTCCTTCGTTCTTACTTTCTTTCGATCAAACACCTTGAACTTGCAAAGACAAAGGGCGCCCTAGAGGTCGTTTGAACTCTGACGCTCAAGTCAATACTGGAGCAGTTCTTCTCTCAAGAACCGTGTGTAAAGCTGCGTAAAACTTGCGTACCTTGTGAGGTTTCTTACTACCCTTTATATAGTCTAGGGTTTCCGTTGTTTCCGCTACCCGCATTTAGGGTTTCTGAGGGTATGCCTTAGCGTCGCTATCACCTAATCTTAGGGCAATCTAGCACATAAGGCTCCCTTACTGGAGTGCAACCTCTAACGGAATGACCAGTTGGGTACCAACTTGTGCACCTAATCTCTAGGGCCATCCTTTCTGGGGGTGGCCATCCTTTCTGGGGGTGCCCTAGCTGTTCACGTGCCATGCATGCAGCCTACCCCTAGAGCGCAACCCTAATGGGCCTCAACGCTTTCAGTGGTTCTTTGCTAGTGTCGCGCCTGGATGCGCTATTCACAGCAGACGCACGGACCCCTCGTGATCTAGGCTTCCCCCTTCTGGTAACTGGCATGTTGGCTGGGACCCACCTCTCCTGGCCCAGCTCTGCTGTTTGAGTCACCGATGTCTGATGTCACATCGCCCTCACTCTGTTGCCGAGGACACATCAACACATCCTGGTGATCGACGTCTGACCACTCATCGGCACCCTGGCGCGTGCCACATGCGATGCACTGGCCCATGCCAATTGTGAGACCCAGCTTACGTGGCCCACCACTACCAGCAGTCAACTACATCCCAAGACTGGTCGGTACAAAATGAGAAGAAGAATGTTTAGAAGAGTATGAAGAAAAATGCGAAGAAGAATGTAAAGATGAGTGTGAAGAATAATGTGAAGAACAAAGTACACAAGAATGTGAAGAAAAGTTTTAAGAAGAGTGTGAAGAAGAATATGAAGAAGAATGTGAAGAAGAAAGGGAAGAAGAATGTAACGAAGATCGTGAAGAAGACTGAGAAGAAGAGTGTTAAGCAAAATGTGAAGAAGAATGTTAAGAAAAGTGTGAAGTAGAATGTGAAGAACAATGTAAAGAAGAATCTGAAGAAGAATGTGAAAAAGAATGTGAAGATGAATGTGAAGAAGAATGTGAAAAACAATGTGCAAAAGAATGTAATAAAGAATGTGCAGAAGAATGTGATGAAGAACGGGAAAAAGAATGTAAAGAAGAAGGTGATGAAGAATGTGAAGAAGAGTGTAACGAAGAAGGTGAAGAATAATGTGAAGAAGAGTGTGAAGTAGAATGTGAAAAAGAATGTGATGAAGAGTGTGAACAAGAGTGTGAAAAAGAGTGTGAAGAAGAATGTGAACAAAAATGTGAAGAATCTGAAGAAAAGAGTGAAGAATAATGTGAAGAAAAGTGTGAAGAAGAGTGTGAAGAAAAATGTGAAAAAGAATTTGAAGAAGAATGTTAACAAGAATGTGGAGAAAAGGGTGAATAAGAATTTGAAGAAAAGTGTGAAGAAGAATGTGACATACAATTTGAAAAAGAGTGTGAAGAAGAATGTGAAGAAAAATTTGAAGAAGAATGTGAAGAAGAATATTAAGTAGAATGTGAAGAAGAATGTGATGAACAATGTCAAGAAGACTGTGAAGAAGAATCTGAAGAAGAATGTGAAAAAGACTTTGAAAATGAATGTGAAGATGAATGTGAAGAAAAATGTGACTAAGACACTAAAAAAGAGTGTGAAAAAGAGTGTAAAGAAGAGTGTGAAGAAGAATGTAAAAAAGAATGTGAAGAAGAATTTGAAGAAGAGTGTGAAGAAGAATGTGAAGAAGAATGTGAAGAGAATTTGAAGAAGAATTTGAAGAAGAACGTGAAGAAGAGTGTTAAGGAAAATGTGAAGAAGAATGTAAAGAGGAATGTGAAAAAGAATGTGAAAAAGAGTGTGAAGAAGAATGTTAAGAAGAATTTAAAGATGAATGTGAAGAAGAATGTTAAGAAGAATTTGAATAAGAATGTGAAGAAAAATGTGTAGAAGAGTGTGAAGAAGTATGTGAAGAAGAATGTGAAGAAATATGGAGAAGAATGTGAAGAAGAATGTAAACAAGAATGTGAAGAAGAGTGTGAAGAAGAGTGTGAAGAAGAATGTTAAGAAGAATGTGAAGAAGAATGGGAAAAAGAATGTGAAGAAAAATTTGATCCAAGGAAGAAAGAAAGTTCCCCCAACATTAACATTTCGAACTCTCCCTACATTGCTTATCCAAAATCTTCATAAAGTTTTGTATTAGATGAACCAAATATAATGTCATTCTTATATATTTGCACTAAGATAACATCAGAATCATCCTTTTTAATGAACAAAGTTTTATTAACCTTCCTTTTTTCATATTGATGGGATAGAAGAAAGTGACTTAACCTTTTATACCATTGTCGTGGAGCTTTCTTGAGGCCATACAATGCTTTCTTTAGCTTGTATACATGATCAGGGTGCTTGTGATCTTCAAACCCAGGTGGTTGTCAAACATAAATTTCTTCATTCACAACTACATTGAGAAAAGCACTTTTCACGTCCATCTGAAATAATTTGAAACCACTCAAGCAAGCAAAAGCTAATAAAAGTCTTACAGCTTCTAACCTGGCTACCGGTGCGAAGGTCTCATCATATTCAATTCCTTCAGCTTGGTTGTGTCCCTTGGCAACGAGCCTGACTTTGTTCCTTGTGATGATGCCTGAGTCATCTAACTTGTTCCTGAACACCCATTTTGTACCTATAGCATTCATTTGGTTTGTTTTAGGGACAAGGGACCACACATCATTTCTCACAAACTGCTTGAGCTCCTCATGCATTGCTATTGTCCATTGCTCATCCTTGAGTGCATCACAGATTGATTTTGGTTCAACCTTGGAAACAAAAGTTGTATGGTTGCAAAATTTGCCATACTCCTTCTTGTGGATTTACCTTTGTTGATTTGGCCAATGATGTTATCAACAGATAGGTCTATTGGAATCCTCCATTCCTTTGGCAGATCATCCTATTGCAGATTTTCAATCGGTTGTTTCGCAGAATCAAACGGTTGAATTTATGTACAGTTGTCAAGATTCTTGAGGAAGATGTTCTGTTCATCTTCTTTTGTGTTGATCTTTGCTAAACCTGTTCTGCCTTGTTAGTTTCATCAAAGACAACATGTATAGATTCTTCAACAGTCATAAGCTTTTTATTATAAACCCTATAAGCATGGCTAGATAGAGAGTATCCAAGAAAGATACCTTTGTCGGATTTAGCATCAAACTTACCTAGACTTTCTTTGCCATTGTTTAGAATGTAGCACTTACACCCAAAGACCTTCAGATGGCCTATGTTTGGCTTCCTTCCATTCAATAGTTCATACCAAGTTTTCTTCAAGATAGGTTTGATTAGGACATGGTTCATCACATAACAAGCAATACTTACAGCATCAGCCCATAAGCACTTAGGTAGGGAAGACTCATTTAGAATAGTCCTTGCAAGCTCTTCTAGAGATCTATTCTTCCTTTCCACCACTCCATTCTGTTGGGATGTTCTTGGTGCGGAAAAGTTGTGGAAGATTCCTAGTTTCTTGCAAAAGCTGATGTTCTTGGTTACATGCCCATCTTGTTTGAGAGATATGCTAAGGAATTTGAATGCATCTTCCATCATATGCTTGGAACAACCACTATATAGATACCATAAGTGTTGTTTTCTCTCCAAGCAACCCTGCAAAAGTTAAAATCAGGTGGTTAAATCTGGTCGCCTTACAAATTTGGGTCCATGAGTGTTAATATACTTCCAAGGAACCTTATGATCCTAAGGAACCCATTTCAGGATACCTTTGGGAACTGAAAACTTCCTGATTTTACAGAACCTAACAGAGTGGCCCTTTTTCATGCAGTAGAAACAACAAACAACCGGTTGTTTCGACTTTTTAAGCGATTGATTTTTCGTGATGGTTGAAAAAAGTTTTGAACATCCACTTTGTTTGCTTTGAGAATAAAAGCCCAAACCAAATTTCCCAAAAACACATTTTTGAGATGCTAAAACATCTTCAAGATTTGATTTCCCTTTTGAAATTGTATCAACAGTTTTCACAAGATATAAAACATTCTTTTGAAGGTACTCACAATTTTTACAAAAACATGAATCACATTTGCAAGAGGAGTTTTGATAAATCAATTCAAGATTTTCAAAATCAACATTTGAATGGTTCAAATCATTTTCCAGGACTATGATTTTCTCTTACAACCTGTTGTTTTCACTTTTCAATTGGTTATTTGAAAGGGTTAATCTTTTAGCTTCTTCATGGGTTTCTTGAAAAGCATAAAATAGTTGAAAATAATTTTCACATTTGTTGGAAGAAGATGTACTTACTTGGTTTGATCCAGATTCTTCTTTGGCCATTTGACAAACTTCCATCTTGGTTTCTAAAAAAGGATGAATCAACAGAAGACTCTTGCTCACCTTCCAAGCACTCCTTAGATTCTTGTGATATTTCTCAAGTGTATCCCATATTTCTTTAACTGAGATACATTCTGAAATTTTAAGCAATTCATCATAATCAATAGCAGAAATAATTATATTTTTTGCTATACAATCAAGGTGTTCTTTAGATTATGCAGAATTATTTTCAGGCATATGCATGTAGGCATTGTTTGAAATAACATTTCAAATTTCTTTATCTAATGATTCAATAAAGAACTTTATTCTTATGCACCAAATATGATAATTTTGACCACAAAACAAAGGTGGTTTATTCAAAGAAGGACCTTCCCCACAAGGCATTTTTTCAGCCATCAAAAAGATTTTTCAGAAAAAAAGAAATAGAAACTTGAGTATTTTTCAAGAACCTAGCTTTTGATGTCAATTGTAAGAATTGATGGCTTAAACAAGAGGGGGTGAATTGTTTTATGAAAGATTTTCGCAAAGACTTGATTTAGAATGAATCTTTATCAAACAATCCAGATAAGCAATTAAGGAAAGCAATCAAAAAATCCAACAAACATAGTTATCAGAATTTTAATCGGTTAAAACTATTTTTAGTCGGTTGTTTATACCAGCAGCAGAAATGAAAATATCAAACAGTTATAGAGAGTTTGAGAGAAAGAGAGATTTACACAAAAGGTTTATACTAGTTCACTCACACATGAACTACATCCAGTTCTCATAACAACCTCTGAGTTTCACTAGTAATCAAAACCAGATTACAACACACACAAAGAGGTAACCTTACAACCCACACGATTCATTCCCCCTCTTTGAAATATTAAACACCTCAAGACAAAACAACCTCTGTTTTTACAGGATTTCAAACACACACAACAGATAAAAGAAGTACTATTACAAGTATCTAAACAAGGATAGAAAACACCTGAATTTGCACAATACAGGAAACTCCTATGATCATAACTTGTTACCACAGCAAAGCTTGAACAACAATCTTGCACTTTGAAAAACTCCTTTCAAAAAAAAAATCTCTTTCTTTGATCTCAAATTTGTATTAATACTTGTTGTATTTGATTGTTGTAGTTTGCTTTGAAAGAATGGCTATATTTATAGCTCTTGAAATGTAGTCGTTTAAGGCAGATTTAATCAGTTGAATCAGTTAAAACAAGTTTTAAAAAATCTATTATGAAAACACACATTTAACTGGTTGAAACCACAATTTAAACGGTTGAATGAGTCAAGCAGTTGCATAACTAATTTAAAAAGCAGTTTCAAAAACCTCAAGCCAGCTAGGTGACAACTAACCGATTATCTCGATAAATCAACCGGTTGTTTTCCCTTTTCTTGGAAAAACACTTTGTTTCTTTTAAAATTGTTTGATCAAGCTTTGTGTAGGATTAAGAACTGATCTTAAAGAAGATTCTAAACAACCTAATCTAAACACAAACCAAAAAGCAACACAGCTTCAGGCTTCATGTGGATTTGAAACATCAAAGCTACCATGTTCAACAATCTCCCCCTATTTGATGGAGACAAATCATTGGGATGCTTTTAGGAATGTTATTTGTTTAGAGTCTATTCAACCTGCAATCATGAGCAAACACAAAAACACAGGGTAATCTACTCCAAATCAAATAAGCACCAGAAACCAGTTCTCTCTTGGTGATTTCCAAAACATGAACATCAACCAAATCAGATGAGAAACCAGCAAACATACATAGGTGCAAAACAGATAAACAATCGGTTATTTCGCAGGAATAACCGATTGAAATCCTGTATATCAGAGTTAACAGTTTAACAAAATAAAAATATAAACCAGTTAAAGCAATTCATAGCAGTAATGTTCAAAGCAATAAAGAAAGCAGTTAATAAGAACATTACAAAACCATTCTCCCTTTATTTGTCTCATCAAATAGACAAAAGGTAGGATTCAAAACAACACTAAGACAAGACATGCATATCAATTACACCCAATTCATTCCTTAAAGAATAGAACCTATCTAAAGGTTTGGTGAAGATGTCTGCAAGTTGTCTTTTTGTTGATGCCTTATTTCAATATGCTTTGTCCTTGAGTGTTGAACCTGATTTTTAGTCAAATTTATGGCACTCATGTTGTCACATAGCAAAGGAACTTTGCAAATCTTTAACCCAAAGTCTTCAAGTTGTTGTTTGATCCACAAGATCTGTGCACAGCAGCTTCCTGCAGCTATATATTCAGCTTCAACTGTTGATAAAGTTACACATGGTTGCTTTTTACTATGCCATGATATGAGGCTAGCTCCAAGTAGGTGGCATATTCCACACGTACTCTTCCTGTCTAATTTGCAACTTGCAAAATCAGAGTCAGAGTATCCTACTAAATGAATAGGAAAATGTGAAGGATACCATAAACCCATGGTAGTTGTGCCTTTGAGATACTTCAAAATCCTCTTGGCAGCTTTGAGATGTGACTCCTTGGGACAAGATTGGAATCTCGCACAGTGGCAAACAATATTATATCCGGTATGCTTGTTGTAAGGTATAGTAGAGAACCTATTAACCCCCTCTATTGGGTTTGATCAACTTCTGGTCCAGCTTCATCAGCACCTAAGTAGCAGTTTGTTGACATAGGTGTTGTTGCAGCTTTACAGGCTTCCATCTCAAACTTCTTAAGTATGTTGTTGAAATACTTGGATTGACATACAAAGATACCTCCTTTAGTTTTCTTGACTTGTAGTCCAAGGAAGAAAGAAAGTTCCCCCATCATTGACATTTCGAACTCTCCCTGCATAGCTTCGACAAAATCTTCACAAAGTTTTGCATTAGAATAGCCAAATATAATGTTATCCACATATATTTATACTAAGATAACATCAGAATCAACCTTTTTAATGAACAAAGTTTTATAAACCTTCCCTCTTTCATATTGATGGGATAGAAGAAAGTGACTTAACCTTGCATACCATTGTCGATGAGCTTGCTTGAGGCCATACAATGCTTTCTTTAGCTTGTATACATGATCAAGGTGCTTGTGATCTTCAAACCTAGGTGGTTGTGAAACATAAATTTCTTCATTCACAACTCCATTAAGAAAAGCACTTTTCAGGTCCATCTGAAATAATTTGAAACCACTCATGCAAGCAAAATCTTTAAAATCTTTATGTTTAGCTCCTCTTTGTCAAAGATTTTTCCAAGATTCATTAGGTGATTCACAATGTGAGAAAAGCGTTTCTGCACATCAGAAAAAAATTTTCCCCTTTCTGCATTCTGAATAATTCATATTCTTAGATGAGAGCATGCTTTCTTGCCCTCTTCACATCATTGGTTCCCTCATGTCTGACCTCAATGATATCCCACATTTCTTTTACATAATTGCATTGTGAAACCCTAAAAAATTCATCACAACTTAAAGCAAAAGTTATAATATTTTTTGCAATCCAATCAAACTTTGCTTTCTTGCTATCAGCCTCAGTCCATTCAGATGGAGGCTTATCAACAAATACATCATCCTTTTTAACTTGAGGAATAAAAGGATCATTCTCAATTGCTTCCCAAATTCCTTTGTTTGTGGAGTGCATAAAAATCTTCATCCTAACTTTCCAAAATTGGTAATTCACACCACAAAACAGTGGTGGTCTATTCATAGAAGCACCTTCCCCAAAAGGTAGTTTATCAGCCATTAAAACATTTTATTTTTAAAAAAGAACTTGAATAAATTTCAAGAACCTAGCTCTTGATGCCAATTTGTAGAATTAACGGGCTAAACAGGATGGGGGGCGGGGGGGGTGAATTGTTTGTCAAAATATTTTTGCAAAGATTGACTAAGAATGAAGTTTTATCCATAATCATAGAAAGAGCAACAATCAAAGCAATTAAAATTGTTTGCAAAAAAACAATAGGTTGAAATTTCGTTTTAACTGGTTGTTTATAGCAGCAGAGACAAAAACCACATCAAACAATTTATAATGAGTTAGAGAGAGAGAAAGATTGATGAGAACCAACTAAAGGTGGCTTTTTATAATGAAGAACAAGATCATTCGCCTTCACATTTAAAGTTTTTCTTGTTAATCTTTGCAAAAGATAAAGCCCAAGCCCAAGCCCAAGCCTAAGAAGGCCAAAGCCCACGAAAGCCCAAAGACCATCCCATGAAGGGCAAGGCCAAGTTTTAAATAATTTAGAAAGGTGCTTAGAGGGAAACATTAGAAACCTCTATTGTTAAAGCATCTTTTA
>Ga0123341_1001265_pt1 | contig 18497 bp, 16 predicted proteins | sample Turbeapinknodule_FD_89959 | JGI IMG/M metagenome (GOLD analysis project Ga0123341, IMG submission 89959) | Root nodule microbial communities of legume samples collected from Mexico - Turtle bean Mexico pink nodule | ecosystem: Host-associated > Plants > Roots > Nodule | place: Mexico: Nepantla...
GAATTATATAAATTAATAATAAATATTTATGTGTATAAGTATGTTTTAAATTTTTGTTAACAGAAAGAATTCTTTTCGTTCAAAAAATTCATTCCTTATTTTTATAATCATAATAAAAATTTATTTAATAAATTTAAATTTTTAAAAAATTAATGTATATCTCCATTTTAAAATTATATTAAAATTGTATTAAAATTGTCAGAAATTTAATAAATATTTTTTAAATTGAACACTTTACCGATACATATTCTACGAATATTATGTGTCCGACATGCCATTTAGAAAAAAAGTGATTGATCTCATAACTTGAAAGTTATTGATAAATTTGATTAAGTCTTTCCATATATATGCATATATGAATTGAATATGAAAAAGTGACACAGCATGAATATGAATAATAGAAGGAGGAAATTTGACTAAGATGGGTTGAAAGTTGAGGTGGAAATTTTATAAGAAAAAAAGGTGCATATGTGCAGCTTCTGCTACATAGCCAGAAAAGTAAACGCAGATTAATAGAAAAATATTGAAAAAAAGTACAAAAGAGAAGAGATTGATGAGTTGGAACATCTTGACCCTACTTTCTTTTTGTTCAAGTTTGAAGAAACCCTTAGAATGCTTTCATTTGTCATTGCCGTCAAAGAAAGAAAAGTTCATATCTAAATAAATACAATTAATTTACCTCACTTGCTGAAATGTAACCATTTTGATCTTTGTCAAACACCTTGAAAGCCTCTTTCAGATCTTCCTCTGCATCAGTTTCCTAAATCAGAAAAATGAGATGGGTATTGTTATAATTTATCGAAGATTTTACATCAACTAAAGATTAAAGCATTTCATAGTATATAAAGTGAATGGAAATCTACTATATTAAAAAGGTGAACTTTAAGTCTAACCTAACCTAAAAACCGACTTTATAAGATGTATCAAATACTTACTTTCATTCTGAATAAGAAAAATGAAGATATACTTACTTTCATTTTCTTGGCCATTAAGGTCAAAAACTCAACAAATTCTATGGTTCCATTGCCATCTGAATCAACCTCGTTTATCATATCTTGGAGCTCTTCTTCTGTGGGGTTCTGATCCAGTGATCTGATAACAGTGGCCAATTCTTCCACGGTGATGCACCCTGTTAATTCAACATACCATTACTTATAAAATATATAACAAATATAACTTACCATTGTTATATTTCTGAACTGCATATGTTTTACACAATTTCTTATAGAAATGAAAAATGAAGTGAATTTAACTGGTTTATCTTATTTTTTTTTTATGTATAAAGGTTTGGTGTAATATCTTTGAGAGTGTTAAAGAGTTTGTAATATGAGAAAATAATTATGTAATATAAGGATGGTCCGATAACAGTCAGATAAATAAACATTTACTAAGATAGATTTGAAGTGATTATGATACCATATTAAGAAATAGACTTTAAGTTTAACTCAACCTCACCGATGAACTTATGAGGTGAGATTTACAATCACTTATAAACAATGAAATATTATAATCTCTAATCGATGATGAAAGGTCGACTAGAAAGGTACTGAGAGAATCACATACCCAAATGGATTTTGAATTAAAACTGAAAAAGAGAAAAAGAAACTCACCATCTCCATCTTTATCAAACAAGCCAAAGGCTTCTTTGATCTCACCAATCTGTTCTGCACTGAGAACATCTGCCATGCTGTGTGTTTCTGCTTCAAATCAGACCAAAACAATATTGATTGATGTGTGGTGAATATAGCTACCTCAACCTTAATGGGGTATTTATAGGGTTACCTTCAGTGTGGAAAGGCTTAATCACAATATTTCTTTTTCAATTACAATTTTTTTAAAAAAAGAAAAAGTATTCTAGTCAAACCACGTTGATGACTGTGGCGTTGTCTAATTGTGATTTTGTTATGGAAAAAAAAATCATATTCTAACCCTTCTTCTTTCATCTTTATCAAAATCACTAAATGTCTAAATTCAATTTAAAACATGATTACTTCAATAGCTTTTTTAAAAAAGCCTTTTTATTGTATATAATAATATTCACAATAGTTTATATATGAGAAAATGAATAAAAAAATTATTGAGATCTGTACAAATTTGTGTACTTATTCCAATCGAAATTTTTTGTTTAATGATATATTATTATATTGGGGATGAAATTTGGACAGGTGGAAGGGTTTGATGTTTGGGGACACAGTGTTTTGACATGCATTGAAAGGGTATGTGTGGATTAGTATGCAGGGGTAAATTAAATATTAATAAATAAAATAAATAAAATTATTATTAAATAAATATTTGCCTAATAGCAGATAAAGGTTTGATAGTGGATTTACGCAAAGTCTCATTGTGCTTTCTTCGGATATTCTAATTGGATTTTGAACCCAGTGAATGGCATGAGAATGGTAATTTAATTTAATGTTTTTTTTGTGGTTAATTTGATTGTTTCTTAGATAATCAGGTAGGCGTTTTGTGGTAGGAGTATGGTAAGGTGTTTTGATCTTTATGTATAAGGGTTGAATCACTCCTTCCCATTTATTTATTTTTTATTGTCGATAAAAAAAATAAAAATTATTAAATAAATATATAGATATTAAAATTGATATAAAATGATAATAGAAAACAAAATAAATAATTTTCTAAATATTGACTGTGATAGTTATGAATTTGACGTGAGAAAGAGGTTTCATAAATGCAAGGTGTGGCGTTGAATGAATTCATCGCTTTGAACGCGGTTTGAGAATTAGAAAAAGACGCGGTGTTGTTCTTATTATTTCCCAAAGGGAGAAAAATGGCATGTAATGTACTTTCATTGGAAGGAGTCAAAACTTGTGTTTCGATTATCATTATTATAATAGTGATAATAACTAACCAAAATCTACTTTTACTTACTATAATTTTTATAAAAAAAACAATAATTGTTTTTTAATAGTAAGAATTGAACACATATCAGAAAGTGGGAAGTGATTACTAATAATTGTTTCATGATATCAAGAAATAGAAAACCAAATTAATTAACTATTTGGAATGGTTGTACTTTCCAATTCAAAACAAGGCTAACACTTTTTTGAAATATAGAAGATTATTCCAACAATTTGATATAGAGAATTAATCTAAATTTATCGGAGAGATTAGAAATTAGTACATTTCATGTGTATAACTGAATGCAAACCTCAATTTATAAACCGATTTTATAAATTAGACTTAAAATTTACTTCTTAATATGGTTCATTTTGAACTTATCTTAATAATTTTTTTGTTAAACTTATCAAGTCACATATGAGTTGGTAGTCTCAGCATAAAGAATGTGCGTTATCGACTAAAGATGATGACATTTTATAGTGTATAAGTGAATGCAAAACTCACTTTTATAAACTGATTTTATGAGATTGATTTAGACTTAAAGTTCATTTCTTAATAAAGTTGAGAGTTAATAAATATTGTAAATTTTGTCTTCCAAGCAACCATTTATAAAATGATAGTACAAATAAAAGAAAGAGAATCATATTGCCTTTAACTTTTGTTGGTTATAGAATATATTGCCTATGTCAATTTGTTTCTAGCCTTTTATTTGCAATATTATTGGTCAGAAATTAGAAAATTATTGGGATATTTTAAAATCGGATTTCTAAAATGCTCATAATTAATTCGAACACCTTCCAACCTATTTAAATAAAAACCATATTATAGGTAGAATTCTAGAATGTAAGTTGTAATTTTCAAAGTCGTTACCAAATAAAAGTATACTACTTAAATTTTTTTATTAACAACTTCAAATTTTTTTTATGTAGGTAAACATGTACACTATTGAGTTTTTACCACATACATTTACTTATCTTCTTACATCCTATTTTCAGTTGAAATACTAAATGAGATAGCTTTTTCAAAAGAAATTTGTGCAATTTCATCTTTAAATTATCAGATTGAGAAAAACAAAGCAAAGCAAAAAAAAGCACAACATTTTACTGGTGCTGACATGGTTCATTGAACAAGAGGCTACCACATCACACATTCTATATTTCTTTGCCAAATGACAAATACAAATTAAACTCAGCACATCTTCTGCATCTGTAAAATCCTCTCCAACAAAAACAGATGAAGCTAGTAATGGCACATAGCTAAGCTAATGGTTTTGAAGCATGTCAATGGAAGCAACTCTTTCCTCCTATGTTTGCAAGGTGCAAAGATTCAAGTAAGATGTTGAATTGTTATCCTTCACACTTCACACTACACAAACATCTGTTTTGATCTATAGATGGAAAACTTGACCATCCTACTTTTTCCAATCTTAAATGGGGATGCCCCTTGGAACAATTTTGTCTTTGATCCACATGTAAATGGGCACTAGTACGAAGTAAGTGGATGCAATGACACCAAGGATGAACCGGTAAAGAAACACTAGTGGATTTACAGGCTTCTTTACATCCTCTACCTTGGGACCAAGCTGCATAAAGCCAAATGAAAACATACTTCAAAAGTTGTACTAAAATTACAAGAACAGAACACAGCGTCAACATAGAGTGAGTTATTGTTGGTGAATCTTAAGTTATGCATATGTGTTTGACAAAAGCAAAAGCTGAAGTGTTGTATGAATAAAAAAGGGAGAAGAAAGAAAAAACAATACTATATATACATGCCTTGAGGGGAGAGTCTCCAGACAAAGGCTTCACTCCTGTGACTGAGCAACCCATGATGAGACCATGCCTACGCACCCCACGATACCATTTTGGACCAATCCTTTTGAGCTCAACATCTTTGAAACCAGCCTTTTTAAACCATTCAATGTACTCTTCCTCCTTTGGGAAGAGCATCCACACATCTGCAAAGAACCGAGATAACCAAAATGTTGGGTGAACAGGACCAATAACACAAGCTTTCCCCCCTATCCTTAGCACTCTGTAGGCTTCCGTAATGCCACGCTGCGGGTCTGGCCAGTATTCAATACTGAACAACAGTCATGATTATTAGATTATATGACTGATTAGATTGTTATGAAGCTAGCTATATGTGGATGGAGGATATGATCTATAAATAGAAGAATTTGTAGTACATTTTGCTATCTATTTCAACCAATTCAATAAGTTACCTCAGATATCAATATCTTGTTTACCTCCTGTGAGTTTGATCTTTGTCCTTTGATCCATATATTTGTTTGTAACAATAACTCAGAAGTCATAAACACGAAACATATAACACTAGCTAACATTGTGCAAGATGCCGATTTATCATTTAGAAGACCAATTTTTGTTTTAGAGATATTACAATATAATTCTGTTGAGGGGCGAAGCTATGGAGTGACTTGGGGATGCCATGGTCAGTTCCAACATTTTCAATTCCTTTTATGCTTTATATGTAAAAATATTTTATGGCCCCCCACTGAAAAAAGAAACACGCTTCACTATAAATTATGCTTCCACCATTGGCTTTAAAGGTAAAAGTTGTAGTTACCTTCCAGCAGAAACATATCTATCAGCATGATCAGTTGGAAATGGAAGATCTTCTGCATCACCCTCAATTATCTTGCATTCTTTTAGGGGCTCCTTCTGCTTAGCCTTGGCAAGCTGGTGGGGTGACTGGTCAAGAATTGTGACATTTTTGGCATCTACATGCTTCACTATTCCAAGAGTTGTGAAGCCAGTTCCACCTCCAACATCCACCACCCTCAGGTTACGGCTATAGAGATGGGCAGGCTCCAGCGCCTCATCTCTCATGTCTTCAGTCCAGTGCCCGGGATTTATTATATGATCATACACAATAGACAGAAACCTGTAGAACCAAAATGCCTCCTTCTTGTGCTGGATGAACCTAGGCTGTGAAGCAGGCCTTGAGGCTGAGAAGCTGCATCTGGGGGTCATGTTTTTTCTGACCCTGAACTTGTTATGAAAGAGCACACCCTTCTTGAAGAAGCACTTGTCGTTGAAGTTAACACCAGTTGAGGCTAAGCCAGTGATGAGCTTTGGATTTTGAGCTCCACTGAGCATTAAGGAGGCCATGACTGATATATATGAAGAAAGGGTAATAATATTACAGTTGCAATGAATGGCACATTGCGTGTGGAATTGTTACCAAAGTGGAAAGCAACTGTTGATGGTTTATGTCATGAAAACAGGACAGGAATAGGATGAGTGAAGCAGGGAGAGAAAATTGTTGGAAAAGGGTGGTAGAGGTAAAGTTGCGTAAGGAAGGATTATGCAATGAGAAAAAAGACACATAGGTGGATATGCACCACATATCCATTCTACATATCCATTCTGGCGCTAGCTGATGCTTGCCACTTGAATTACAAGCGTTTTGGATTTTATGTATTTACTAGTTTAAAACCATACATTATTTTTGGAATATTATACTTTTAATCAATCTTAGTTTAAATTTCATTTTTGGATTTTGTATTATCAATAAACACTATTTGAATCGTTTTTATCCAAAATTTTATCTTCAATTAAACAACAAATATTGGATTGTTATCCTTTAACTGTTACCGTCCAATTATGAAATGTGTGTGAAATGAGTGAAAAAAGATTCTAAGAGTGACATGCTTATATATCTTTCTCTGTTATATTGGAAAAGAAGGAAAAAAACAGTAATCATCCTACAAGTAATTGGCGTGTTTTCAGAGATGGTTTTGGCTAATCAAGGTTCTTCAACTTGCTGTATTTCTGATTCAGATGGATTGGGAGCTTCCAGAAATTCAGATGGTTTGGGAACTTCCAGAATTTCAGATGGTTTGGGAACTTCCCGGAGCTGGACGGAGTTTTCATAGCAGTGAAAGAAGCCATAATGAGGGAATTTCTCATACCAGGTTTCTTCATTAACGTGTGTGTCCCAGTGTTCCCCAGAACTGCTCTTGCCGTACTTGTGAATCCAACCAGATCCATTGTGATGCTCACCCCAGGTTCGGTTCCAGCGTTCTCCATGCCTACTTTCCCACCAGCTCTCCCCCTGCTTCACGCCATTACTATTTGGATCAAAGTTTTCATCCCATTTGTCACCCCATTTCTCCCATCCACCGTCCACTGACCGTTCTGCCCATTTATCAGTGTACTTTATGCTCCCACCATACCCGTCATATTTCCCACCCCACCTGCCAAAACCATTTCTGTTCATCAAAATCTCAACATGGAATTCTCAAATCACACATAGCAAGCAGATCCCTCACAAACACTCCACTCACAGAATTCAATGCAAGCAAATAATATATTCCTTCACCTTTTAAATCAAGCTACAAGGAAAAAACAATTTGCATAAAGCTTAGAACATCTTGTTCGAAAAATATTTCTAACATACTACTGTGACTTTGAAAACCAATTTTCTTGAATTCATACAAATATATTGCAGACTAAAATTTTTTGGTATGATGATGGCATGAAACACAGACTGAGCTCAGAATAATTCAGTCCGAGTCATCATGTTCCGAGTTCTTAATGCTCCCAAAATTGCGCAAAGTATCATTAGCAGTCGAAGGAGACTTGAACAAACATACACTCCAATGGATTATTAAACATTTTAAACAGTGAGGACCAAATACTTTAAAAAAAAGCATTCAAATTCTAATATAATTTTCTTGACTTACCTTTCATGCCAAACATGAGCGTGCCCTGGTTCAAGTGGTGTGTTTGGGTCAATACTGCACCACTTGTCTGCCCATTTTTCTGATTGACCAGCGGCATTGTAGCGTTCCCCCCATTTTTCCTGCCACTCGTTACCTTTACCATTACTTCCCCACTTGTCCGCAGTTTTCTCAAAATTCATAACCCCATCTTCCTGCAAGCGAAAACCATACTTGGTATGATTATACTGATTTTACTGAAATGGAAGAACGAATCAGTTGTCCAAGACCTATTAGTGCAGTGGCTACAGCTACAACTACAGTATAGACCAATTACACAGTTTGAACGGAGGCAGTAATGATGAGTACTAGAAATATGCTAAACATATTTCAGCAGACTATATGAGACACTATAATAATAAGAAAGCTACTTAGATGCAAATTAAAATGTGTCAAATTTTTTGCTAACCAGACTCGCGGATTCTCTCCAAAATTCACGCCAAACATTTCCATATGCGTCACGGCCAGATTTCTCAGAACCAAGTTCCTTGTAGCCAAAATCATCAGAAGCCTCCCAGTACTTCTCTTGCCACTCAATCTCTTTGTCAGCACTAACACCTCTGGTCATTGTCCATCTGCAGATCACGCCATCTGGTCTTCGCTCAATTCCAGTGTCTTTCCACCATCTTGTTCCATCCGGATTCACTCCAATAGGTGACCATTTATCGGCCTCACTAAGGGCATGTGCTGCTTCCTCTGCATAGCCAGAAGAAGATTCACCAAGAACCTGTTCCTCTTCCAGGGAAAGCGACAAGGAAGGTGACTCTGGTTCATATGCAGATTCCGCTTTCTTAACCTCTAAAAATGACTGAAACGGTGGAAGAGTATCAATATGTTCGCTTTTAGAAAGTAAACTCTCAAATGGAATAGAGAGAAATTGAGATTTCCGCTCCTTCTCCACAACTGCACTGGGCAAGGTTGGACGAACAGAAGGCTTGGCATTTAACTGCAACCCATTGCCTTCATCTGAGGGAACATCGCTCTCCACGGGAGGAGTCCAGGACCAAAAATCAGGGCCAGGCACACCACTTCCCTCAGGTGCTGACTCTTGCACAAGAATACCCCCACTCTGCACTCCTGTTTCCGAACCCAATTCTAGCACATAATTTAAAAAAAAAAAAAAAGAATAAACCAATACGTAAGCGATCAACACTTACAACAATATCTCCCAAGAATAATATCAATTTCTTAGGGAATAAAATAAACAAGTAAATCAGCAATAGCATCTTCATAGAATATTAGATTAAAAACTTCAAATGCGAAATTAACACACCACGTAACCTCAATTTCAATGCTAACTTCAAATTTTGATAACTAAAATACAAGAAATCAATAATGACATCTCCATTTAGAAATAGAACAAAATTGAACCACTCCATTTCTTAGTTAAGAAAATCCAGCAGTAGAATCTTCACAGCACGTTATATTACAAACATCAAAATTCATGCATTTCACAAACCATGCAACCTCAATGCTACAGAAGCATTTATTTCCTTATTTCCGTATTCCATTATTATTAAAACTGACAGAAAAAGAAAATGCAGCCAAAATTTAATTACAAAAAGTAAAATATTAGAAACCTTCATATTCTGATTTTTAATTATTGAGTGATTATTGAGTGATAACATAAAAGACTGAAAGAAAGAAAAGAAAGAGATCGAAACAGGTGATTCGGTTGTACCGCGCTGTCGTTCGTCGGAGTCGACGTCGACGTCGGCGTCGGCGTCAGTGCCGGAATCGGTGGTACCGCGTTGCTGAATGAGTGCCCTGGCGGCGGCGATGGCAGCAGCGGCGCGGTCGATGACCTGCATCCGCTGAACGCGGTCGCGCTCTTCGGAAGGGACTTCGAGAAGCTTGTGGAACTCGGTAGTCTTCTTCTCCAAATCATCTTCCACAGTGCCGTGGTGACGCGTCGAGGCCACGCGCTCGGCGATTGTCTTGAACTGCATGCTCTTCCGCTCACTCTCCACCGCCTTCTTCCACATGTCCAAGTAGGAAGTGTCCACATCTTCTCGTGCTCCTCCTCCTCCGCCACGCGCCATCGGTCTGACTCGCGTCCATTCTCTGTTTCGGTGTTGCTGGTGCAGGTGTGGGTGTAGGTGCAGCCAACGGTGTGGTGCACCCAAGGCACAGGTTCCGAAGTGCATGGAGAAGGAAGCGTGTGAGTGCGTGAAGATCGTTGAACGGAAAAGTGAGTGGAGTGAGTGAAAGTGTGAAAGTGAAAACGTGGCGTTGGGACTATTTATACGGTGTAGGAACGAGAGAGAAGGGTAAAATGGTAAATCTGAATTAATTGTTATTCTAAAAGGTTAGCGACATTTTCTTTGTCTTCAAGGGAGGAACCAAACCCTATTATTAGTTTTATTCTATTAACTTTTACTTTTATACACAAATCTATATATTATAATAAATATTTATATATATAAATATGTTTTAATTTTTTTTTATAGCTTGTCAAAATACTTTTTATCACTTTTTGTGTGCATTGCAGGTCACGCTCTCTACGTTAAAGCAAATTAAAGCAAACATAAGAAATCACGTGAAATCAGTTAAAGCAAATATGCTTTGGACCTTAATTAATTTTAAATTAATTACATTAATCTCACTATGTAATAAGTAAAATAAATTTGAAGACCTAATAATGGGTTGTTGATTACATTTGCCAGGTGGTGAATTAAAAACATGCAAAAGAGCATCTCATGGTGCGTTGGACTCTTCTAAACACTTACATCTGTTTTCCCATGCAATGCAAAGTTAAAAACCAATTCACATTGTTTCGTATAAACAACAAAAACAACAACATAGGCCATTCAAGAACAACCAAAACCAAAAACAAAAAACACACACAATGTCTTCATCAATGTCCACATTCATCTCATCCTCTCTCTCACAAACCCTCAAGATAACAACCCTAATCATTCCTCTCTCTCCCCACACCCTTTTCACTTCCAAAACCCCATCGTCCTCAATTTTCCTCACCAACACCACCAAAATCACCATGTTCAACCCTCACCCGAATCAAGTACCCGAATACCCGCAACGGGCCCCACCCGAGCTCCCTTCCCTGCCGAAAATCCAACCTTCTCCCGTTCCCAGTGAGCAACCCGTGTTTCCTACCCGTGACCCGGAAACCGACCCGATCATACCGCCCGAAATAGTCACGGATCCTGCTCCTGGCCCGTACCCGAATCCGAAACCCGATGCCCCGAAACCGCCGCTGACCCCACCCGGGATTGACACGCCGCTGCCGAAGCCGCCGGAGAAGGTGCCACAGCCACCGCCGGAAGTGGATCCGCCGAGGCCTCCGGAGATTGTGCCGCCGCCGAGTACTCCGCCGGGTATAACGCCACCCACTGGACCAAGTATCTTCGCTTAGAACAGAAGCATGAATAGTATACTTTAAGGTTATTGTGTGATCAAGAAATATAGTAAAAAACATCTTCTTTCTCGTTATTCAATAGTTATTAAGTTATTTATTTATTTATATATGTACTAATGCATATTGGTGTTTTTCACTTTTACTCTGTGGCAAATGTTTAAGTGACAAATAAGACCATAACTCCAAAAAAAATTAAGAGCAAATTACATGCATCGTTATGAGAAATTACATAAATATTTTCTCTAATTTTAACTTGTACTCTAATTTTCTTAATATATAAAAGATGTTAGGTGCAAATTTTGTGTAGTTTTTCTTTCAGTTTTACCACAAGTTACAACGAATTAACGTTAGTGAGAGGGAAAAAAAATTAATAATAATGTTAAAAAGGACTTTGAAATTGATAATGAAAGCGAGGTTTGTGATTAAACGTTGTTTTCTCAACTTTATCCTCAGAACACTCAAATGGCAATTGATTTTAATTGATAAAAACAAATCTCACGTCCAATTCAACTGTAGTAGTACATACTCCTGTGATCACATAGGCTAAAATCTCCAAATTTAGCGTATGGGGTGCAGAAAGAAACGACCCAGTAAAACATTCTTGGCCCATTATTAGGCCCATGATATTGGGATGACATTGATGGTCCATTTCTTATATTTCATTATGGCCTAGTACTTCCTTTTTTTACGACGTTCAGACTTTGAGTTTCATCTGAATTATTGTTAACTGTTTCTCGTCGTATTCTCCAGGTTCAGATTTGATTGATTACTTCCTTCTAATATGAAGTTTTCTGAGGTTGATTTTGGATAAAACTCATTTTTTAATATCTTTTTTTTTTTCTATTCCTTTAGAAGATAGAAGATACGAAGATAAGTTATCTATATATTCTAAATTAGTTTTGATACATTCATAAATATACTTTCAAATGCTTGTTGGAGATCGCCTTTCATTATATATAGTGGTATTTCATTATATATATATATATATATAATATAATATATAATTGTCTGTGGGTGCAAATCTCAATCTCATGAGTCGGTTTTATGGAGTTGAGTTAGAGTTAAAATTCACTTCTTGATATCTTAGTCATTTTGAGTCTATTCTAGTTAGTGTTTATGTTAGACATATCGTAATATCCGCTTTCAGATCATCCATAATATATAGTCTTGACGTAAGGGGAATATGTTGAAGTTGGGCATATCGTGACAGCGGATGCCCGCTATCGGATCACCCATAATATATAGTCTTGACATAAGGGGCGTAAGAGTATATAGTCTCGGCGTATGGTATATAGTCTCGGCATAAGGGAAATATGATCACCCATAATATATAGTCTCGACATAAGGGACGTAAGGGTATATAGTCTCGACGTAGGGTATATAATCTCGACGTAAGAGAAATATGTTGAAGATCGTCTTATAAGTAGGTGCAAATCTCAACTTCATGAACCATGAGTTAGACTTAAAGTTTAATTCTTCTTAATAAATGCATTTTGTTTGAAAATGATATTGGCCCGAAACAAGGACATTGCTGTGACTGTTGAAAAACAGTAAAAAAGTTTCTTCAAAACTGCTTAGACATGGCTGAATAAAGTCCTAACAAAGCCACAGAACACAAATATATTATTGGAGATGAGTAGAAACTATGATAAAGGATTTTGAGACACTTTTTTTATTCTAAGAATATGTCTCTAATTATTGGAATTTATTTGAGAGTGAGACCCATAAAAGAAGATTGAAACCACATATTTATTATGAATTCCATGAAATATGCACATGATACTAAAATATTTGAGAAAATTTAATGTTTTTGGATAATGATTGAATTGAAACCTCTGGCTGAGAGCTTGCCACACATTTGAAAGAAATGAGCACAAGAGTAACCTCTGCTAGACTCACAATTATTATCAACAGTTATATATATGCACTATTAGGTCCCACATCGCTCAAATTAACAACACTCTTTTCTATTTCTCCATTTTCTTTTTCATGCATACATCATACTAATATACCTTCATTAGATGAAATCAAAATCAGCCCAATCCATAAACCCATTTAGTGGCCCACACATTCATCCTCAACAATCCATAAACCCTAAAAAAACCCTAAATGGTTTGGGTTAAGCCATTGACATGAGAAGACAAGAGAACAAAAAAAAAAGTAAGAAATGGTTTTGGTAAGGACTAGGTATGATGTCCTACATGGCCTTCATTTTCAAAAACCTTTATGTCCTCATGAGTCATTATCTGTTCTTTATTATGCATCAACATAGGAAAATAAGCATTTTTATTTTACACACCAACTTTTGTAGTAATTGATACAAACAAACACAAACATTTTTTAATAATGAAAATGAACTCACAAATGTGCCATTCGTCATGGGTGTAGTCCACACATATGAATGTGGTGTAAAATCAATCCCATGAAAACTAATAATAATATTTGAGATTTTGTTAGATCAAGTAAAACAACCCATGAAATTGGGCCAAATGGCATGATGTGAGTGAGAAGTTGATGCACCAAAAGAATTTTTCATGGTGTTGGAAAGAAAGGGTTAGAGATGTCGCTTAGAGATTAGAAAATAAGGAAAATCTCACCTTATAGCCTGATTTTATGAGGTTGCGTTAGGTTTAAAATCTATTTTTTAATATGGTATCAAAGTCATTTCAAGTCTATTTCAGTGAGAGTTTGTTGGTCTTATCAAACCACCCGTTATCAGGTCGTTATCGAACCACTCATAATATATAATCTCACACACGAGTTGGTACTCTCAGCTTATAAGCATACCTCACCTTAGTCGGTTTTATGGAATTGAGTTAGATTTAAACTCCAATTTTTAATAGAAATCAAAGTTAAATCTTATAATTATGATTGTTTTACAAATATTGATTAGTTTATATAGTTGATTGTGAATTTTGAAGGAATGTAGGACCTCTCCTTAATGCAATTCTCAAGACTTCTCACCTAACCAATTAGTGAAACTTTGAAGATAATAACCACCCCATGTTCCCAAAAGATTTAGAGCAAAAGATGGGATTTTTCAAAAACAAATTTCAATAATTTCACTAGACATCATCAAAAGATGTTCACTAAAGAGGCATCAACACTCTTCCATCATGGAAAAATAAATCCAAACACCTTTTAGTCACAATAACTTAATCCATTCAACATCATTATGCATCACTAATTGCCAACAGTTTCCCTTTTTAACATCATAATACTTCAAGGATCATCAAATTACCTCTCACAAGCTTTGTGGCTTAAATTCCTTTTCTTAAGTTAAAAAATAACCATGTTTGAGAGATATTAATTAATTAACTATATATCCATGTGCCATGCACACGTGTCTTTGCAAACTATTAATTAATACTTTAATTACTTTAATTAGGCCTTAATGTGTCATACAATGCTTTAATTATTGTTGGCTGACCCAGCCTTTAATTTATCATTCCAAATTTTTAATACACAAAAATTGTGAAAGGGAATAAATTCATAAATGACTTGGTATTTATATATTAAAAAGTCGACTAAAAATAAAATATTTAAATTAAAGTTGTTCTATCCAAAAATACTTTGATATGAAGTTTAAGTTTTATATTTAGAATCTTCATAATTTCTGCTACATGCTTCTTTCCTTCTTCTTTTTTTTCTCTTTTTCCAAAACAAAAAAGAGAAAGTGAGGGATTCAAATGGTGAAACTTATGAAGCTCAACTTCATCCTTTAGCTTATCCTCTTCATTTTTTTTATTCTTTTTTGGACACCAAATGTAAGGTAAATGAAATATCCCTTTCATCTTTTTCCTCCTTTTTCCCTTTTTTTTTTCTTTTTCTCCTAAAAGATTCCATTGAGTTCTTGTTCCCCAATTCACATTAAGTGAATTATGTTATTATAAGAATGATATTATTATTTTGCAGTGAAGATGTCTGTGAGGAAATATGATGAGAAATTGACCCAACATTGTAGAATGGTAGAGTCCTCTTGAATCCTCATTTGTAATAACTCTTGTGTTTCACCCTTTTAACTCTCATAAACGACAATTCCTTCCATCATTTCAACCTAAACTTTCCATGTTCATGAAAAATTGAAATCTCCACACTCATAAAATGACGCATAAGCTACCTAGACTATGATTGCAGTATGAATGAAGTCCATTAGGGCATCAATGATCTAGGGTTTATCATCATTCCTGCAACAATAAACCATCATGCTAAAGGAAACTCTTTATATGTCTTAGATGAAATATCTTTCAAAATTGTATCATTTAAATGTTAAAACTAGGAAACAATTATTCCAAATCAAAAAATAATAATTTAGAAAAAAAATAAGAGTAAAATGAGCTCATGTTCCAACAATAATAGACAAATAAGCAAATGGTATATGAGACTTTAAACTGAGTAAGATCACCATCCAAACTTGTGCAACACAATTCAGAATTTTAATTTGCCTTCTACACTTGATGATGAATGTAGGTTAATTTATTGATTTAATGTTAACAAAAATAACAGATTTTTTGGCTTTTGTTTTTGAATGAAATTGAAATCAAGAGAACGATTTGAGCAACTTCTCGATCGATCGGTCTGCACCTCACTCCTTTTTCTTAGACGAACTCTCGCTACTTTCATTCTCTCACTTCTCCTCCTCGCTAGCTCCGGACTACTCCAATACTCAAGTCAGAGTCCAGCACTCGACACATAATATTTAGAATTAAATGATTACGTACGTACCTAATTATTTGGGATAATTTATATAATTATTATGGATCCATTATGATTAATGGACCTAATAAAAAAAGTTAACAAACATTAAATCATTAATTAATCTCACTATGATCGATTTGAACCGGATATCAAATTAAGGTATTCGTTAGGCTAACATGTACTATTTATCTGATAAATTATCCCAAGAAAAGAAAGGAATAAAATAATATTATTAACATATTCTAACAATTTTTTTTTAATAATAAGTATTATGGATATTATATGGTTTATGGCAATGACATAAACTAAATTTGGATACCTTCCAATCATTCAAAATAATGGTATTTTATTTTATATAGATATAAAATATAATCTGAAACCATTTGTGATGTACACGTGTCCAAAACTTTAGGCGCAAACATCTATGACAGCATGGACTTCACATACACGCCATAAAGATCTTCTTCATCTCTCCACTCTCAAGCATCATTAGTTTTTGTTTTTTATTCAATTTTTAAATTTAAAAAAGAAAAAACAATATGATCAATCAATCAGTTAATGAATGAAATGAAGGTGGGTGTTTTTTATTACACCCAAGGGCTCAATCGTAACTTCACAGGTTCAGAGTTGAGGCAATCATTCTCACCACGCGTCGTTCGGTGGAGAAACCTTTCGGTGCACACTGGGTGTGGTTATCAAACTGCATCGTCCAAACGACTGCTGCCACATCAGAAACACGTGGCGTGCTAATGGCCATGTCAGCAACCTTGACTCGTTATAAAATCCAATCCCACCAAGTCACCTAATCCAGAACAATTTGAAACACACAAAAAGAAAAAACTAAAAGAAATTATTAAAACCTTTCTTCTTCTTCACCGCCGGAGAATGAACACTCCGGCGACGATAAACTCCCCTTCGATGACCAATGCTTGTATCTCCGACCACCGTCGTCACGTGTTCCATGAAAACCCTCACCTTCAAACCTTCACTCTCTTAGCCTAGAAGAAAAGAAAACCGTACATACGCAATTTCGAATTAACATTTTCTTATGTCTATTTTTTTTTTCTTTTAACCTTTCCTCTCTCATGAAGAACACGCCCAATCCGTGACTTATTATTGACTGGTGTAGGAAGTTAGAAGGATGAATGTGTGTTGAATAGGGTTTGGGTTTTTTTTTTTGAGAAAAAAAATTAGAAGCTCCGAAGAAAGAAGAGTATCAGAAGAAACGCATGGCTCCGATGAAGGTTCAACCAATTGCAATCGACATCGATTCCGAGCAGGTGAAGGATGCGGTTGTGATTCGGAACGAGTCGGTGTTGAAGTCGCGGCTGAAGCGGTTGTTCATCTTTGACCGTCAGTTACCGAAGATCAGCAAAGATGTAGCAACAGAGTTTGAACCAAGCTCGGTGTGCTTGGCAAAAATGGTGCAGAATTTCATGGAGGAACAACCTCCGGCACCGAAATGCGGTCGCAACCGCTGCAACTGCTTCAACGCGAATAGCTCCGACGAGGACGATTTCGATCTCTTCGGTTCTCCACCTCCACCGGAATCGTCCAACGCCGACGCGGCTGAATCGCTCAAGGTAGATAATCAATCTAAATTCTACTCCAATTTTATTTTAATTTTATTAATAGTTTCTTTGATTTATGATAATTTTGGTTGTGACAAGCAGACTTTGATCCCTTGCGCGAGCGTAGGCGAGAGGAACCTGTTAGCTGACGTGGCGAGAATCGTGGAGAAAAACGGCAAGTCGTTGAAGAGGAAAGACGATCTAAGAAAGGTAGTTGCGGAAGCACTTTCTTCCTCTCTTGGTTACGATTCTTCCATCTGCAAATCGAAATGGGAGAAAACTTCGTCGTGTCCCGCTGGTACTGTTAATTTACTGTGAATTTCAATTTGAGTTTGGATTTGGAGTTGAATTTGATTTTGGCTGACTGAGTGTGTTTGCGGCTTTGGTTTAGGTGAATATGAATTCATAGATGCGATTGTAGAAGGTGAGAGGTTGATCGTGGATGTGGATTTTCGATCCGAGTTTGAGGTGGCGAGATCCACGGGAACTTACAAGGCAATTCTTCAATCGCTGCCGTTCATCTTCGTTGGAAAATCGGAGAGACTGAAGCAGATCGTGGCGATTGTTTCCGAAGCGGCCAAGCAGAGTTTGAAGAAGAAAGGAATGCACGTTCCGCCGTGGAGGAAGCGCGATTACATGCTCGCAAAGTGGCTCTCTCCGTCTAGCGTTAGGGAGAAGCAACCCCCGTCCTCCTCCGTGCAAGTCGCCGTAGCTCCGCCGGAAACAATGTACTCCGGTGATGCAGCGTCGAGGGAGAGCGATTGCGGTGAGTTGGAGCTGATTTTCGGCGAGTCGCCGCCGAAGAGCGAGGCTGATTCCGGCAAGGAGAAGGCGGAGTTGCCATCACCTACCCCACCGTGGCAACCGCCGGCGGTGAAGCCGAAGAGTGTCGAGAGAGGGACCAAGGTGGTTACCGGATTGGCCTCTCTTCTCAAGGATAGGCCGTAGAACAAAATTTTGTTATTTTTTTTTATTTTTAATTCTGAATTAAAAAATTAAAGTATAAAAGAGAAAATATCGGATGAGTCTCTCTGTTTTTATTTTTATTTTTTTATGAAGTATTTTTGTTTTCCCTTCTTTGGTTAGCGGGGGAAAATTTGTAAGAAGTAATTTTTGTTATTTTTTTTAATTCTTTTTAAATCAGTACAGGAGTATATATATATATATATATATATATGGATAGATAGAACTCTAAATTTTTATAATTTCTTGAATTCATATATTATCTTGACTGTAATAATTACAATAA
>Ga0123341_1001267_pt1 | contig 18490 bp, 13 predicted proteins | sample Turbeapinknodule_FD_89959 | JGI IMG/M metagenome (GOLD analysis project Ga0123341, IMG submission 89959) | Root nodule microbial communities of legume samples collected from Mexico - Turtle bean Mexico pink nodule | ecosystem: Host-associated > Plants > Roots > Nodule | place: Mexico: Nepantla...
CCTTGCCTTTTCTTTCACCCAAATTTCTTTCTTTGTTCAATTTTTTCTTAATGTGTTTTACAACTTGCCACTACTTCTTTTGTCATCATCACCTTCTCCACTCTACAAATACCCAGCTATTATGGATTTCTCTTAGCACAATAGATATATTAAGAAAACAAAGTCAGGCTATTGAGTACTGAGATGAGATTATTGTGTTGAGGAAATATCTTCTTTTTTTTCAATATGGTTGTTGATTGCATAGAGGATTCTATTGATGAGCATGTATAATTTTACATAGATAACCACACAGACACACATAGAGATTGGAAAGAGATGTACACATATCTAAAATAGTTGTTCAGAGTTAGCTCAGACAAACAATCCATGTAGCTTAGACAGTGACTTCAAAAATAATCCACCATCATCATCTCCTCTCTTCACGAGATTAATTAGTCATTTTACCTTTTTCTTTTTTTATTGTAATTTTTTACCACAAAGTAAATGATGTCTTTCTCTGTCTCTGAGTCCCTGCCACCTGTTCACTAGCAAGGTTCTGCATATAATTATTAGTCGTGTCCCGAGCTAGGATTTTGCATTTCTTGGCTCAACAAGGAGCAAAAAGTAGCGATCACGAAACCATCGTAATAAATACATAGCTACGGTTTGGAACAAACAAACAAACCGAGACATTAGAATATCGTATCTTGCTTTTCTTCTCTTTCTTTTTTCCTCCAACTTGGAGTTTTTCTTCAAAGGCAATGTTCCCTTCAGTTATGTCCAATTCCAATTCCTTGTCCGAAGAGGCCACTGTCTCCTGTGGTACAAGAATCGGTGGACTCAATCACGTAGTTACAACAATCATTTCTCCCCAACAGCCTCAAAAGATCAAGAAAAAGAGAAACCTCCCTGGAAACCCTGGTAATGAATTAATTAATTTATCATTATGTATAAGCTCTTTCGAGTTTGTATATATATAGCGTGTAACACACACGTATATATCCTTTCAGTTGACGAGATGTGAATTATTATCAGATGGCATGTGGGCTAGTTAATTAGGTTCATTTTCTTATTTAATTTGTGGACGTTTCAGACCCGGATGCTGAAGTGATTGCTCTATCACCGAAGACTCTTCTAGCTACCAATAGGTTTGTGTGTGAGATCTGCAACAAGGGTTTCCAGAGAGACCAGAACCTTCAGCTTCATAGGAGAGGGCATAACCTCCCATGGAAGCTGAAGCAAAGGAACAACAAAGAGGTGAAAAAGAAAGCATACGTTTGCCCTGAACCTTCATGCGTTCACCACAACCCCTCAAGGGCTCTCGGTGACCTCACAGGAATTAAGAAACATTACTGCAGAAAACATGGAGAGAAGAAGTGGAAATGTGAAAAGTGCTCAAAGATCTATGCGGTTCAGTCAGATTGGAAAGCTCACTCCAAAACCTGTGGTACTAGAGAATATAGATGTGATTGTGGAACTCTTTTTTCCAGGTATATATATACTCATACATCTATACCACTTCTATTTATTTAGCAATTTTGAAGTGTGCTCATACATTAGATTTAAATCAATTCATGTTTATCTATCAAAAGGGGTTCTCTTAAAAAATATTGGAGGAACTTGCTCTTTATAAGAATGGTAAGTGAGCTTGATTTCACCCTGGAATTTATTTCTTCTTTAAATGCTCAAGTGCCGTGGTAGGTTGCATGAAAGTGGACATTTTCTGAATCCTAAAACTGCCAAATGAATGCGCGGCAATTAACAACAAAAACAAAATCACAATCCAGACATATATCTTTTGTTTTTATCTACTATTTTATCTGTGACTCAATAGCATTTGGATGTTGTTCAATTAGTTTTTTTAACCTCATGATGCATGCACATGCATGTCAGCATGAAGTGCATGATATGTACTATGTTCACATTATGTCAACAAAAATAGTGTTCAATTCATAGGGTTTAAGGCTACACAAAAATTTCAAGGGTGTCAGAGAGTGCTCAATTGTTTTCTAGACTTCTATTCTCTCTCTCTTGACATATATGCACAAATGTGCGTATATGGAGTGGCTGCAGTCTCTAAGAAAATGATGGGATCTATTTTTGTCTACTGAAAAGTAAAAGAAGTATAATTAACATTGTTCTAAAATTTGTGATGATTTCTTACTTTTTCTTAAATTTTTTTATTTTAGCCATTTTTATCTGAACTTTCATCATTGTGAAACCTGATAAATCTGCAAAAAAATCTGATATGCTAAGTTGCTTTCCTCTAGCATCATCAGTGCATATATGGGATTCATTTCCATTACTTACCTTTGAGTCGTGCATGAGCTCTAGTTTCCCAAGGCTTCCCCCATCATGACGACAATGCCAAGTATCCTTTCACATTGAGTCAGTATATCAAATTTTGGACCAACTTTGGATCTTTTCCATTAAAATCTATATATTTTGCTTCATCAATTACCAAAATAAGATTTCAATTTTAATTTAAAAAACTACTAACATAATTTAAGCCTTTTCCAATATATTGTTTATATCCATGCATAAAGCACACATGAGCATTCATCAATTTTCGACATTCATTTTTTTCTCCTCTCTCCTACTTTAAATTTGACCCCGAGACATGATTCATGTCCCATTAGGTCTAAGCCTTTTTACACTTCAATCCGTGTATGGATTAATTATTACCCCTCTCCCATGCATGATTTTCCCCACCTTTTTGCAAACGGGGCACATTCTACAAAGACGCCACAAGTCCTTCTTCTGGTTTTGCAAACTCCACATTGACATGCATGATTCACTTCATTCATCCAAAAGAGAGAAAAAAAAAGGCATTCGAAATATAAAACTTATAATTACTAGTTTCTTAATAAAATGGTATATCTAAAATGTGAGAAAAGAGAAGATTTTTCCATCCATTAGTTGTTGATTCATGTTTTGATGTTGGTTTTGTTTTGTTTAATGAGATACGGATGCAGGAATATTTGTAGGCTTGTCTTGTGCAGTGGAATTTAAAATTTGTATTATCTGTGTGAAAACTATACAGGAAGGACAGCTTCATAACTCACAGAGCATTCTGTGATGCATTGGCTGAAGAAAGTGCAAGACTGTCAGCAAACCAATTGGCTACAAACACCACAAACCCCTTAGTCCAATCCCTCTTCCTTTTCCCAACCCAACAACAACACACCAACAACAACAACACCAACTTCATCAATCACTGGGACCCAAACCCTAGCCCTAGCAACCTTCCCACCCTCCACAACACCATCAAACCCGAATCTCACAACTTCCACACCCACATCTTCAACAACAGCAACATCTCTTCTCCTTCATTGCTTCTTCATCATCCCCCCAAGACCATGATTACGTCACCCTACCGTGACCTCCACGTCCGCCCCTCCAACGCTGCCACGTCAGCGCACCTCTCCGCCACTGCGCTGCTCCAGAAGGCTGCAACCTTTGGCGCCGCCGCTATCACGGGTCCCAGTCACGTGACTCCTCTCAGCATGGCCGAGTTGGGAACCGTGTCGACTCAGCTCGACTCGGTGCCACCCGAACGGTACATCAACATAAGGGACCTCAAGAATAGCGACGGTCTCACCAGGGACTTTCTTGGCCTCACCAATAGCGACGCGGTTGACGTTAGCATCGACGTCAAGGACATGCTAACGTTCACGGGAGGGAGCGTAGAGTACAACCATTACCACCACCAACCCTCCTACGAGCACCATCACAATAGTAACTCGCTTTTCAAGCCACAGCATGGGTTTGGATTCCTCCGGACAACCACTGGCCCCGAATCCTGGGGAAATTGTGAGTGAACTGCTTTAGTCTGTCAAATTGTAAGCTTCGATCATTCCAAATTTAACAAAATGTTTACTATAATCCTTAATTTTACAAGAGTTGCTCCATTTTATATTACAAAGAAACGTTAACAACACACCTCCTAACATTAATATACTCGTTTTTATAGATTAAAATTTATTGAAAATCACTTTTATTAATAAAAGTATGTGAAGGAGAGTGTGTTGCTAACATTGATCGTTTGTTTAAAATTAAGGACTGAAGTGGAACTTTTGTAATGGAAGTTACTGAATAGATTGTTGCTTACAATTTTAGGGACCAATATGTTGTGTGTAGTAGTATCGAGAAATGTTAACACAAACTAGAGTGATTCGAAAACTAAGAGGGTGGAATTCGTAGCTCAATTTACCATTTTCTGATACCCTTTGCAGGAACTTGTATTTTTATTTTACCTCTTTGAATTACTACAGTTAATGCTTTGGTTCAGAGTTTGGTTGATGAATTAATCATTAAAAGGTGTTTTAGTTTTTGTCGGGATTTTGTTTTTCCTCAGGACGTCCTTGTGCTGTTGTTTTCTCAACGTACAATTGTAGTTTCTTCTTTATAGTTTCAGTTATAGAAGTATATATACATTAAGTGCGTAATGAATTAGTTAGTTGTTATGATGTATAACATATGAGACGATGCAAGGTGTGATAAGTTTGCAGTAGACATAGAATTTGTTAGTTGAATATGTGTGGAAGAGTGTGACTATTGCACAGTGCAGAGATGGAGTTAAGAAGAGCGACGACGGTGGCCTTTCTTGTCAGTGTGGAAACAGAGAAAACGTCACATGCACAATTATAATGATTGGTCCTTTTGTTTTTATCACTACCCACGTCCTATCTCTGTCTTCACAGCTTTTTATCTGCTGCTACTACTGCTACTACCCAAACTACTGTGTTTCATTTTTTATATTTCCCTCTAGTTACCTATAATATGATATCAGACAAAAATAACAAGCCACAACACTAATTACTTATTTTTATCATATTTCTTACATGTTTTTAATCATCTATACTGCTTTTATCAGTTAATTTCATATTTAAAGAAACAAAATAAAAACTTATTATTTATTACATCCAATATAAATAAATATTCAACATTAATGAAAAGTATTTAGTATATGATATATGCAATGCTTCATAATACTCTTTAGGAACACTGACAAATTGTTAAAAAAATAAGAATGAACTTACACACGATAATGCCAAGTTATATATATAAATACTCAGATATATGTTATTATATATGTACTATAACGTGGTTTTTATTAATATGGTCCCCTCGTTTCATTTAAATCCCGAAGTTAAACACTTTTCAAACCTTTTCATATTAAAGAGTTCAACTTTGATTTGATTTTCAAAATAATTATTTTAAACTGGTCATGTTGAAGTATATGACAATTACATTCTCAAATGTATTTTGATTATATTATATTGAATATTAAAAACTTGCTTAAAAATATCTACTCTCAAACCTTTTTCTTTTTTTTTTAATTATAAGACATGATTGTATCTGTTATATTAGGAACAATCATATTCAAACTGGGTTAAAAGACAGTTTTCCTTAAGCCAAATAACATCACCAAATGATAAAAAATTTGAGGAAATAAATGATAAAAAAAAATCTTTTAAATATAAAACACAACTATAATTATACCTAATAATCTCGAATTCAAGTCTACTTATGCTAAAGGCTTTAAATCATAAATAAACTGTATTTGCTGTCTACATTCTAGAATTTCATGATAGACATATAGTTGTATCATATGCATGAGTGTATGTAGAGATGCACCTCATGTGATAATATTAAGAGAATGATAGATAGATGTACATAATTTTTTACGTGCATATATCATGTTTCTAGATTATAGAAAAATAAAGAAATGATATATATGATCTTCTGTTAAAATGAACTCGGTGAATAAAAGTTGACTAACTATACCAGAAAGTTTACGAGAAAGACAACTTCTATGAAAAATCAGAGGCATATATTTCACCTAAGAAAACTTGTAGTGCCATGAGTTTCACTTTTTTCTGCGAATGCGATATATATGTAGAATTTTAACATGAAATAATACAAGTAGATTATCTCGAAAATTATCGTGAGGTTATCACATGTCGGCAAGGGGATAGCAGTCACAACCATGCAAGTTTTGGAATGACTGAAATACCCTTGCTGTGAACCCCATGAAGGAGAGGGAGAGATGCTTTAGAGCTAGAAACCACAACATCTAATGAACAAGTGAAATAATTCTGTAAATAAAATAAGAAATCAGTAAATTATTACCGTATATGACTATAATTTTATATGTAAAAAAATCCATGTTGGTGGAAGATATGAAGTTCCCTCTATAATTGGTGAAATAAATAACCACAATCTAAATTTGTGCATAAAAATCTGTGACAGTGGAACTTGTCATGCGTGTTGAACATTATTTGCATAATAATTTAGTTTAGGTCTGTGTCTGATAGCGAATGATGCAGATTGTGAAGCTTGTGGATTAGAAATGACACCATTTTTGGATTTAGCAGGTAAATGCCAAAATCCTCCATGTCGCTAGCTTTTGTCTGCGTTTGTGCCATGCAACACTTAGGATCCAAAAGGGTCAAGTGCCCATTATTGTTTCAATTAAATTTATCCAAAGAATTTTCGTGAATGATATTCATTCAAATGGAAACAGCTCATGTCTGGTTTTTTTATGAAACCCAAATCTTAGCCCGTGAGTCAATGCGGGCACTAAGTAATATTGTAATGACTCTCGTATATAAGATCCATGAGGGTCCCATCAACTAATTAATTTACGTACGGTGAAAAAGGTGCAAAGATATTGCACACTTTGAAGTCAAGAAAGAAACCATTATTTTCTGCGGTGTATGTAGATTCATTGTTCATATATAGACAATTTTATTTTCTCCATTGATCCACTTGGGACGAAAATTGAAAGCTCCAAAACCAACTAGGATTTAGCTACTTTGAGGGAAATGGGGGTGGCCACAGTTATTGGCTACGCATTAACCAAATTCCAAGAAACTCTTTTTCTTTTTGATATGGTAGTTTTGAAGTAATGGAGGCTTTTGTAAAGAGACGCTCCAAACCATGGAAATGAATGTAGGTTAGGAGCGTGAGTGAAAAGGCAAGATAAATTTTACGGTGTTATGGTGGTCCGGTGGTAATCAATTAAAAGGAAAAGAGAAAAGAAGAGTACAGAAAATAAAGGAAAAAGATGAGAGAAAAAATGTCAACGGCTATGAAAAAAATGGTTGATGCACGTTTGAAAGTTTGAATTGCCCTTCTTTTCAGTATATTCTTTATCAACTTTTGTGCCGCGTAGCCTTTGGCTGGCTACATCCATAGATGCAATTCAACGTCATATATATGGTGTCTATACTGTTTATATAATCACCACCAAACATCATAAAGATACATACATCTCCTCTTATAAACACAATAATTTTGTAACAGCATTTTTTCATAACTTTTCCATTGTATAATCAATATCTCAAGCATTCAGTTTTTTTTTGTGTATACCTACAGTAATCTATTACTGATATTCATGCAGGTTCCATCCTGAGCATACAAGCTAAAAAAAGGAGTGAAGAAAGTTCCATGCCACTAAAACTGAGTAAAATTCACTGCAAGAGGACGGAAGAGAAAGAGCATGGGGATTAACGAAAGAAGGGGTGTGTGTGGGTGTTATGGTATATCCAAGCTTTTAGAAAGTATATTCACAAGTTGCAGGGTTAAGGTACAATTCATCCCATTTGCCTGCTTAAAGAGACAACCTCTTTTCATGTCCCTCTGCTGTAAAAGAAGAAAAACCAAAAGCCTCTTCTATTCCCTCCATTCTCTTCTTTATCTCTCAACATTTTACATTTTACATACTTACATCATCTTCCACCACACATTCTCATCTCATTCGCCTTTCTTTTTTTCATCTTTTTCTTCCCCACAGTGCTAATTATTACCTCGGCTTCCTTTTCCCTGCCATTTTTAGATAATATATAACACTGCTATTCTTGGACAGTGTTGTCTACCCACTTCCAATATTGATTCCATAATTATATTTCTAACTCCATTATATAAAGAGTACATGCATCCGTTATAATAGTAGCTGTCCCACTTTTTCATAATGAACAATGTCAAAGATTTATTATTTAAGAAAACAGCTAAGTTTTCTACTAATGAACTCATCTTTAAAATGGTAATTTAGATAACAAAGTTATGTTACTAAATACTAATTCAGAGATTTTTAACGAATAAAATAAGTGTTTTACCGAATATAGATTTTATGAAAATGGTTCGTTACTCGTCATTTTTTAGATAATAAACCAATAACAAAAGTGTATTGGAATAAAGCGCTTTACTAACATTTCGCTTTTTGTAATTAAAATGGGAAAAGAACAATGCTGCAGAATATTGTCAGTAATAAGTTGTGTAAGTTGGGCTTCTAAAGCTGGTCACTGATTTGGTAGTTGTTTCAAATCAAGACCACGTCTTTTTTATCCATATAGTCGTCGCTCACCCCAGTTCAAACATTCTGAATTTTAGGCAGAAACAACACAAATAAGGTAACATTATCATAGTATTTGCCTAATCCAGCACCCAAGCTATATTTTTTATCTGTATATTCTATTACGCCATTTATTAATTATTCGTTTGGATTGGAGTGGGAGTAGAGGAAAAAAAAAAGTAAATTTGAGCGGAAAGTTTATAATAAGTGTGCTATGATTAAAAAAAAGTATTTTGATTTTAATAATATTATATTAATTATTTATGTTATTATAATAAATAGAAACATAAAAATTAATTATATAATCAATTACGTTAAAGATGTGATTGATTATTTCTTCATATATGTAATATTATGTTTAAAATAATTTATTATAGCTGCCATCCGCACAGATCTTCACTTTCGTATGCTCAAAATTCGTGTTTTTTTTCAATAATTACATGCCTTTTTTTTAACTTTCATCTTTTTTCTTCACTCTATTTGTTTCCGTCTGCAAATAGAAACACACTGTAAATTTTAGCATGTTAATTCAACGTACTAATCAGCGCATGTACACAACTATTGTAACTTGTACAGATATAAATACAGTTCAAATCTGTGATGATCGTCTACTGAACAAAAAACGACAAAAAAAAGTACAGGCCCAGACGAAGAGATTCAGTCTCCCATAAGCATCAGTTTGTGGGCCAATTCATTCATATGTTTCACTTCAATTGGCATCTAGGGACCCAGACGAAGAAATGCTTCAAGCATCAATTTACTTTTTGGAGGTACCGGTGGGCCAATTCGTCCATGAAGTTTATTCCTTTTTTAATCTCTTCTAACACCCAGCTTTCAGCTTTCCAGATTCACTCCCACAAATTTATCCAATACGTTTTTAAACGCCTGAGCCATACAGGTAAAGAAAATAATCAGAATGAATATTTTAAAATATGCATATATTTCTATGCGATGTTCGTAGTTTAATAAAATCAGCTTTGATTAGTTTTATTAAAACATTTCACTTTAAAATGACTAAGTAATTTTCTGACAGCAAACATTCTTAACACATTTGCATATTCTCACTCATATGAAAGTGAAACTAAAGTCTCAATGCACATGCAGTGCAACAAATGCGAGACTCATGCACAGCAATAATGATGAGGATAGAGACTATTGAAAAGAGAAAGATGCCACCATCAAAGTATATTTAGGAAATCTGTCACTCTCGGGACAAAAAAATACAGAACATGACAGTCAAAATTGTCAAAATCAATTGATTCTGAGAAATAAAAAATAGTTTCTTTGGTCAAAAAATCATCAATTATTCAAATTGAAAATGACAGACAGAATATAAAGAATTTATAAATGTTAAGGAAAAGCGCATGAAAATATCAAGGATATGATAAAAGTGCCAAATGCAAGAAACAAAGATAGAATAGCAAAAATATGACATCAAATGCATATTGAGCTTGAAATAATGCAATTATTGCCAAATAGTTATAGCACAATCGAGTAATGACAGGCAGGATAGCAACCTTTGTCATGCTCAATTATTTTTAGTTAGATAGGCAGCAATAGTAATTGGAATGAGAATAACCTCTTCGTGATCCTAGCATTAATCCATCCAAGATAAGTCACAAGTCTGGCCCTAGATTGCAACTATAAAATAGCTTTGTCATATGATAAACTACCGTTCAAATATCCAAGGTTTGATCCTGAATCATATATCAGCCTTGCTGTTTGCTACGCATTTAAAGCAGCCAGAAGGGGAACAAAATGGTGTAACATTATTGAACTAAGTGAAAAAAACTCAGATTGGTAATCAACAAGTGTTCACTTTCTTTCATCCAAGTAAACTAATATAGTGATATTACATTAACCATGTGGGCAAAAGAAACAGAAGTAATTTCTCAGTAAGCTTTTAAAGTCCGTTAGATGTTCATGGTTTCAATAGAGTATGGAAATACAAATGTTTGACTTGCTTATTAGCAGTCCTAATGAGCGAAATACCATTTTGCTGAATCTCACAACACAACAAGCAAAATGGCTAAATATAGAACTAAATTTTGCAAATATAAATTATAAGCTAAATTCAGAACATTAAATTCCAAAAGATAAAGCTAGAGCACAGCTCAGCACTTACCTGTTGAGTGAACAACTCCTTCCCTTTTAGAATTGAATTCATTGCTGCAGATTGGTCATCAAATGCACTGTAGAAAGCCTCATAGAATCCATTCCTAAAATTACAGGGTCAATAAAATGGATATTATCTTCTTGACAATTACAAAAAATGGATGTTATCTATGAGTAAGTACCGATCTTCCTCAAGAGTATGTTGATCCATCTCATCAAATTTCCGAGTAAGGACTTCAGCCCCAACTGGCGAAAGTACATGAAGAACAAGAGCCTCTAAAGTTCTTGGAAAGTTGTGCTGAAAATAGCAAATAATCCAACAAGCTTCAAATAATATATAAATGCATACAACTTAAATGATCAAACAAAAAGCTAAAACCAAATAAAAATAAGATTAGTATATAATTCAAGTTGCAGAAATAGCAATAGATCCAATATCATTTGATAACTGAAAACTCGATGGAAAACACAATATATTAAAACTAAAAGAAGCAGGTCACAGTGCCCTTATCTTAATACGACAAACAAAAATCTCAATCTCATCCAAACATGTTTGTCAACTCGCAAGGAAGGAATGAAACACTTAATTGATATAACCAAGTAATAATGTTGTATATCTAACCATAACGAAAACACCCACACCACAAGTTCAAAGCTACCAAGAACTGCATAAAAACATCAAACTTCTTTGATATTTGCAAGTTTAGTAGGTTAATATAAACTAACCACCATCGCAAGAAACACATCTTGGAGAGTTTGTGGATTGATGTCCCAGAGAAATTTAGCAACCGGATCATCTTTAAAGTCAGCATTCACTATTTTCTCAAATTTATCATTCACTACAAGCTCATAACCATTTGTAGAAGTTGACAGTGATTGCCCATCCTGGTTGGCATTAACACTGTTGTGAACCAAAGACACAAGTTCATGAAGCACCTGAACTGCAGCAGGTTCCAATTCTTGCAAAGTGTTCCTCTCTTTAAGACTTTTCTCTTTTAGATCCATCCCTTTCAACAACTTACCATCATTTAAATCGGCATGATCTGACAATCAGATTATCAAGACCGGGTTAGACAGCCACTGGCACAAAGATAACACGATATTTATGTTTCTCACAAGGAGACACTTATAAAAACAAAATTCATCAAAGTCTTCTTGTAATTTACCTACCTGCTTTAGGCAACTCGCATTTCCACATCCTAGTTCTCAACCCCAATTTAAGCAGTAGTTGGTCCTGTCTATTGAAAAAATAAATATGTCACAAGGTCAATACAATAACTTTGAATTTATGAAGAATAGGGAGAGAAGCACTAATAACCAGATGGTTTAACTTAGCAAACCATTCCCTTCTCCAGACTAGAATAAAATTATAGAGAAAATGACAGCTGTTCATAAGTTTGTGCTTACTAATTCAACAACTGTTACTCCTCAAATAGCTATTAAAACCTTCCATAATTGTAATTCGACAACAAATAACTATCTAATCATAGACTGGATAGAATGATAGGGACAGAAAAATACTGATTAATAAGGAAATGAACTACTAGGGCTCTTACAATCAAGAAGCCTACTCCGCCAAAGGTCCTACAGGAAGATAACCTCCCTGCAACAGAAAAATACTAACCGATCTCCTCCCCTCCACTATCCATACATGCTCCCTATAAATCGCGACTCACCAACCAATCCCTCTCTCCTCACACTTGCTACATCACTAACTCCCAACCCACTCAGCCTTTTTCTTTCTTCTGGAATATACTTTCCAAGTAAATGACTTATTTGGGCTCACCCAAAAAAACTGAAACACTTCACCATTGGTCTCAATGACCAATCTGAAACTTCCAAGCCAGTGAGTGATACTCTAAAAAGAAAAAAGGCAGGCAAAGAATAACACTAAAAGAAGCAACATAAACATCAGAAGAATTTTGAAAAAGGGAATAATTTACATTATACCTCTCTAGGTGTTTTCAAAAGTTAACAAAATAGTATATTCAAGTATCAATTTTTAGCTTTATAGCTGTATACTCCAATAACAACTGCCCAGTACATGAAAAGGAATAAAGAATGAGGTAGATTGTACACTTCATTAGAAATTTCACCAGTAAATGACACAATTTAAGCAGGCACGTACCATTTCTTTGTCAATCAATCTTCGTATGTGTCCATCCCAGAGGAGAATTATAATTGACAAGAAAAATAATAACATTGCAAAGTCAGTATATCTCATAATAATCTATTTGGGGATAAAGTATGTACAAACAACTACATAGTCACCAATACCTTCTCAATATTCTGCGTAAATAATAAGCATCCATGTGTTCCAACATGCAAGACATCATGTTAGATCTCCACCAAAAGTTAATTGCAATGGTCAAATCATCACTATCTACCTGATGGAACCTACAGCAAAAAAAAATTAATGAGACCAATGATATATAAATAAAAAAAAGGTGAGACATTTTAAGAAGTTTGTAGATATTTAAATACAAAAACAAAAACCAAGCATTTGCCCACTAGGTGGAGTCAACTACATACATCAAACAAAACCATAATGATGTCATGAACCATATAAATATAAAACTTATTGACCTCTAAATCCTTCTTAATGACTGTCTAATTTCTCTCAGTCTTCTCCACACACCCAAACCATCTGATGATCTGATGCATATTTGAACCATATTTTCTACAACATGTACTAACCCAACTTTTTCTCCAATGCATTCATTCCTAATTCTATCTTGTCTAGTATGTCCCCTCCCAACACAGCATTCTCACATCCACTACATTAAATTTATTCTCCTACTGGCTTTTTACCCACATTCAATTCCATAAAACATCACAAGACTTGTAGCTATGTTTGAAAATTTTCCTTTAAGCTTGACTGGTGGTGCCTTTCTATCACAGATGACACCAAAAGCATTCTTCCATTTCATCTATCCTGCTTGAATCCTATGGTTTACATCTCCCCCTGTTTTTTGGTCATTCTTTAGCACTCTAAATACTTTAACCATGTGACCTGTTATATTCTTCAATCCAACTGAGTTTTGAGTAAAATATATTTATATTGTCAAATGCGCATACCAACAAATCTAAGAAGGGAAATACACTAATAGCATTTTAAGCACCAAATACACAGAAATTATGACAAAATATGAACATGAAGCTTAAAGTGAAAAATGAAGCATAATGCTCTGTATCTAGATGTATAAATAACAAACAGAATTTTAAACAACATTCAGTATATCTTAATGTTGTCATCCTAATGAAATATTTATACTCTCTTGGCACAACAACCTTTAGCAAAGTGTTTTATTCCAATGAATAAAATATGGAAATCGATCAAACAAGGTCACATCATATCAAACAGTACACTTTCAAATGTAACCATTGCAACCATGAATAATAAGATGGTCCTGGAATTGAGGAAAATATAATGCAACACAAAAATATAGAAGAGAAATGAGTTAGAGGCCTTTAGAAATTTGTTGGTGTGAAGATTCACTGGGCCTATAAGGCTTTATAAATGGATACAAGCAGTTAACAAATGCATACAGATACAAATATAAATTGAAAACAAAGCACACCTATATTTACAATGTGACAAGCATGAAACAATTCAAAGACTAACCACCTTCATTGAAAACCTCCAAAACCTCAAACAAATATGTATAAATTCTTTCTTAGGTATATTTTACATGATTGTTGCTCACTTTCTGATCAGCATTGGCTGCAAGCCAACAAAAGTGAGAACAATGAAAGCTCCAGATATATATATATATATATATAGCATAGATTGCCAAAAAAATAAATTGGACATGTTATATTATTATCATGCAACAATTTTCTCTGTCCAAACCAACCAGTTAGACCCACGTTCCCCTAATTCAGATGACAGATAAAGTCTTATCATAAAGACATTGTCAAATTTTAGAGCTTACCAGCCTTCGGGAATGAAAAGAGCATCACCTGCCTGAAGAACAACCTTTTGTGCAAACTCCATTGAGCATTCTGCCCTTGGATAAATTGAGTAGTCAGGATTTTCTAAGGATACAGAACTGCCACATGGATTTTATTGGAAAAAGAAAAAACAGAACTGTCAGAATATAATGATGCCTTAGTAACTACTAACTAGTGAGTTGTGTACTGTGGACTGCACTTGTAAGAGTTGTATTCATCTCATGCTAGTACTAGTGCAAGTGTACAACAACCTATTCAACACATTGATAAAGACATGGGAGACCTAACAATCACTGAGCGCATCTGGTCATACAGTAATTCTCTATCTGTCCTCTCTTTTCTCTCAATATTCGTTTTTAAAGAATACCTGTGATTAGAAGCCTCCCCGTATATGGGCATTGGGTAGAGTGAGGGACTGGCAGAAGGAGGCCACAAAACAACTACAAAGAATTTGGTTGTTAGAGAAGGTTACAAAAGAAATTAAATAGAGGGAAAAGAGAAAGACTCTTGGAAATAAAGTTTGAGGGAGAAGTAAATAAAAGTTCCACAACTCTATTGGGGGGTGATACATTATTTATCGTCATATTACTTGACATTAAATAGACTAAAACATCAGTAAGCCATACCAATGTACTGAAATTTGCTAATAACTTATACCCTGAGAATGTGTCAAAAAACTGATACCCTGAGAAGTATCACATCCATTACTCAGGAAAAAATACACACTGGCAAGGTCATATGATACATCAATAAGACATACCTCGTTTGCAGCCAGAAACTATACAAAGGAGATTGTGGTGTGGATCATAGTGAGTACTTGATTTGGCGTGAGCATTGTTCATCCACAAATTTATAGAAGATAACTCTTTCGATGTCAAAATCAAAGGCTGCAGAAAACAAAAAGCCCAAATAAAAAGGGCACTAATAAAAAATCCTATAACAGAGAACTACTAAATATACAGAGCTGTAGACTACAAAACAAATAACAGGGATAAATGCACCAACCGTCTGAATGTCTTCCTTTAGGGTTTCTAATTGAACATTTTCCTGACGATCACTGTTCATTATTGGTACCTGAAATACACATCACCAAAATTCATTTGAAAATATGCCACCATCACACTATCTAATAAGCAAAGAAAAGAACCCATCATTTAGGGAATTATTGTACAAATTGTGAGGGTAAATTTTCTTAAAGTGAAGACGAATTCATAATCTCCCAGGGTAAGCAGATAGCACTCAGGTCAGATGGTACTCATGGAGATGAATGTCAATTCAGGTATGCATTTTTCACTAACTATTATATAGATGCATTGATTTCACATGCTATACTTTGTATCTATGAATATTCTTCATTGTTATCTCATCAAATTAGGGACAAGGCCAACGCAGAGATGACAGTCAAAATAATTCAATGGAATATTGACAAAGCATAGAATCTTCATAAAAAAAATTAAGAAAATCCTTTTCTAAACCAGTTGGCAAAGTTACCGATTATCTAATAGATGTTGGATTTTGAACCTGCGCTAAATAAATTTGTTCGGGAGCATCTTCAAAGGCCAAACAAGCATGTTTTGTATCATCGTGAGTTTGTGAGGCAGGATAATGATCAATACCCTTACTTTGCATCTGCGTCCGCTTCTTGCAAAAATCAAGGAAGTTAGAAAATGGAAGAGGAACCTGCAAGGAAACAAAGATTAATCACACATCATCTCATCAATGGACCAAAAACCATACACAGATGGTTTTTAAGAAAAGAAGTACCCTCTGATGGCTTCCAAGATCACCATAAAAAACAGGTGCAGATTGAGATATCATGGCCTCCACCGTGCAAGAGCCGACGCGTGCCTAGGTTTCAACACATAGCAGCAAATGAAAACGCTCAACAGACTGTTAACTTATTTCAATCAAAGATATAAGAATGTGAATGCCTTGAGAATGTGAATCAAGTGAAGATGAACCTGCAAGTAGTCGAGGCCACCGTTGGATGGATTCCAGTGCGAGAATGCCTTCCAACTTTTGGTGCACCCGCGAAAAACCTTTTCCAGATTGAAAAAACCACCAATTAATTAACTATAGATAATAAATTGCGCATAACATATAGAAGAGAAGGGGCATAGAGTGTTGTGTGTTGTTTACATACAGCGGGAACGTTTGAAAGCTCTATCAGAGTGTCGAAGTCTTTGGCCGTTGGAAGCTCATCGAATATTCGGATTCCAATGGATGACGACGACGACTCCTCCATTCAATTCGAAACCTCTTTTTCTTCTTCTTCTTCTAAGGTTTATAATTTGTTTCTTCGAGTTTACTCTTTGAAGCAGCTTGTACAATTGGAGTGAATTGAACTGAACTGAGTTCCAATTTTCTGATTTCAGAAGCTGAAAAGTGAACTTGCTAGTGGCAAGGCAGTTTCTTCCTCCACCCCTACATTTTTCTTCCTGCACCCCACAATTTTGTAAATTCTGAAACTGACCCCCACAATTTCGGGATCTGAGAGTGTGCTATGGATTCATCAATCCGAAAGTGAATCATGTTGCATTCTGGATGAGGGAGTGTTTCGGAAGCAAAATTTGCATAAATTATTGATTTCCAGATTGTTAAATCCGGAAGCCTAATTTCTATTACAGATTGGTGGATCCGGAATGAATTTTTTCAATTATGAATTTCTGAATCCATAATACATATTTTGAATTACGGATTGACGAATCCGGAATGGTTTTTTCAATTATGAATGTTTTGCATTTTTTTATTTTGGATTAACACTATCATTCATGGGCACATTCTCCCTGTACCCAACACATTTTAACTGGCACCTAATCACTTATTAGTAAAAGACAAATTTACCCTTAATGAATTTCAGAATAGTTTAATTGTGATATGCACCCAATTTCCTGCACCAACCCTATTCTTCTCTTCTTCCATTCCATTGTGCGTGAAGCAGTGCCGCAGCCCCCGTGAGCCACCGTGTTGTCCAGCCACTGTGAGCAATCTTGTTGTCCAACCACCGTGAGCCACCTTCTTCTGCAACCACCGTGACCTTCATTTTCGCAGGCAGAGCAACAGAGCTTCTGAAGTCGAAGGTACGACATGCCTACGGATATTTTCATCCGTAATTTTGTATTGCATTCCGCATAAATTTATCCGTAACCCATTACCCATTACTGCATTCTGGATATTTTTATTCGTAGGTGATTAATGGCTTCCAAATTTTTTTATCCGTAAGTAAGTTGTGACTTGCGGATATTTTTATCCGTAAGTGAGTTGTGAGGTTTTTTTGCAGCTCAAAGCAAAGCTTCACACATCCCTGAACTTCCTCTTCCTCACCATTCAATGTTTTCATAAGTGAAGAAGACAAGGGCATTATAGGATTTTTAAAAATATATCGGGTGCCAGTCACAATTGATCAGGTGCAGGAAGCAATTGCCTCATTCATGTACTACCAGAAGCATCAATCTGGGAGATTACCGAATGCGCCAATCCAAAAATTTACCGGAAGCGCCAATCCAAAAATTTACCAGATTTCATAATCCAGAATACAAAAAAAAATGTACAATTTATATAGGGACACTTTTGTCTTTGCGCAACCTTGTGGGGCGCAAGAAGAAAAATATAGGGGTGCAAGAGGAAACTGCCCTCAACCCAACACAAGGCCAACTCAACTTGTATCGACCTAGCCCAGTCCATCTTGGTTTTTACCTAGGCCTGATTTTGATTTAAACCCAGTCAGATTTAACTCGACCTAAATTGGGCCTAGCAGAACTAATTGAACGTGGGTGTACCCTAAATCGGATCGACTTGATGTGGACTTTAAGAACTTTTGTATTCTTCATTAAATTTCAGACCAACACATTTTAGGGATTTATTTATTTTTATTGTATTTTTCTGTCCTTTTAATACTTGAAAATAAAACAGACTAATGTTGGTTTTCATATAGTATATTAATGTTCTAATTCGATTTCATGGTAACTGATTGATTTCTTTATCTTGTTTTTTTATATTTAGTTTAGAATTTTGTATTTTAAATTTTTTAAATTTAAATACATATTTACTTTTTATAAAATGAGTGCATTTTATTTTTTATTA
>Ga0123341_1001268_pt1 | contig 18487 bp, 10 predicted proteins | sample Turbeapinknodule_FD_89959 | JGI IMG/M metagenome (GOLD analysis project Ga0123341, IMG submission 89959) | Root nodule microbial communities of legume samples collected from Mexico - Turtle bean Mexico pink nodule | ecosystem: Host-associated > Plants > Roots > Nodule | place: Mexico: Nepantla...
GCTCAAATGAGTGACATATTCGGGATAGTAACTTAAATTTATAATTTTTCTATGAAGAGTAAATTTCTTTATTGCATTTGAAAATTGATAGTTTATGATTATTTTTAACATTTTTTTTTTCAATTTCATCCGCATTGTTTCTTACGTAAAAAATGGTATTTTTCATCAAACAAAATTAATTACTTTCTTCCAAACTTATTCAAACAAAAAAAAATTCTGATTTTAATTATAATTAATTGTACATATAACTAACCATTGAAATAATTTAATTGTCACAATTGTTTCAAATAGAAAAAATGAAAAATCCTTGCTGAATTTGTTAGGCTTGGACTAAAATGTTAATAAAAAAAAACGTTGTAATTTAGAATACTCCAATAAATAAAGAAGAATGCAATTTATTGAAGTCAAATATTTAAAAATAAAAAAGTATTTGCTATTAGTTTATTACTTCCTCCATTATAAAATAATAATGTTTTTATATTTTATTTTTGTTTCAAATTAAGAATATTAATAATACAATAATAATATTAACAATTAGAAGATAATTCATATTGAAAAAAAAATATATAAATAGTACCGAAAATTGAGAATATTTTTGTTTAAAATTGTATATCTTAATATAAATCCATAGTTTATAATTAATGATTAATATTCTTATTTTGAATTTAACAATTTGCTGAATTTATGAAAGAGGTCGATGGTGGTAACTTGTAAGTTGAGCTACGCATCGTTTTGTTGCGAGCTATATATGACACAGAAATAAAGGGGAAAAAAAGAAGACTGCATTTGGAAGGTGGAAGGTAAAGCAAGCAAACGCAAACGCAAAACGCAAAACGCAAAAGCGATAGCGGCAGTGATGGAAGGAGAAGAGGGTTCTCAGCAGCCACAGTTGGTACTCGCCGACAAACTATTCCTTCTCCGCCAACCCGATGTGCAGGACATTGACAAGGTTCGCTACAAAGAGGATGTTTTCAATCACGTCAAGGAAAACGGTAACTCTCTCACTCTCTCTCTAATCCCGTTTTCTATCTTCTTCTTCATCTCAATATGTTATCACTCTACTTTCTGTTCAGATATGGTTCCTTTGTACGAAACCCTAGTCGCCGATTCCGTGTTGGACATGGATCGTGCCCTTTTGGATTCCATGCGTGCTAAAACTGAGGAGGAGCTTAACAAGATCGACGAAAAGTGAGTTTCTAACTCTTCATCTTTCGCTTTACCTACGATGCTTGCGCCGACCCCCGATTTGGAATTTGGGATTTGAAATTTACTAGGTTAAATTGGGAATGTTCGGGAGAGTGATTTTGACTGGTACCACCGTAGGGCATATGGCCCTAATATGTTATTTTTATTTTCCAATTACCCTACCGTCTTATATGTATTTTAGTTGCTGTTATTTTTTGTGCATCTTGCTAGTTGGTATTTCGTTTTTCATGGTAATTGATGTTTGTTGTCACCATCACCGTTATCGTCACTTAGGTTGTGGTCTGCAACTTGGTAATGAAATTGAAAGAAGTGAGGTGCTGGATGCCTTACACTAAAGTATGTTTGAAGTTGTGAATCCACGTTCCTCTTTAGATTCTCACGACTTGAAGTTTTCTCCTCTAGCAAAGTATTTTGGAGTTACTCTCAGTAATGTTTTATGTGAAAACTATGTTTATATTGAATTCAACATGACAAGTTAAGTTACATGATGCATTGTTGAGGGTTGAGACAGGGAAAATAATATTTTATCATAATTTTAGTTTGAGACAAGAAATTAATTGCAAGATAGAGATATGGAGACAACAAGCCTTGGAAACGCATGGCTTTCACCTGAGTGGCAATAAAGTATGTGGAATGCAAGTTTGGCAAGATTCACAATAGCTGCGTCTTAGATGTAATTATTTCATACATACCACAAGCTACTCATTTGAGTATCTTGGGTACATCATACCAAATTTTGGGGAGATAGAAGGTGATGTTGTTCACCAGATCCAGCAGGGTGGATGAAATGGAGGGATGCTTGGATGTGATATGTGATAGAAAAGAGAGGATTAGGAATACAACCATTGGATAGAATTCCCATTGTAGAAAAAAATGGTGAAGCCTCTGTTTTAGATGGTTTGGGCTTGCGTGGAGAAAATCTGCAGAAGCACCATTAAGGAGAGCTGACTGGATGGACGATAATCCAACAATAGGTGGTAGAGGTAAAAAACTGTAGGTCAAACCATTAAGAGGGACTTCAGGTAGCTCCTCCGTTTTTGCACACATTATAGGAGAGAAATCTATGGCATCATATGATTCATGTAGTTGACCATTCCTAATTGGAAAAAATTTGGTTGTCATTGTAGTTGTATGCATGAAAGTAATGTCTTTTCTTATATATTTACAAGTTTATGTTATAGACCTAGTTGCCAAAGGCTTATAATGGCAGCCAAGCCCATAACATAAATGGTGCGTGGTGGATGGCATAGTAGCGACTGTAATTAAGTAAGGGAATTGTTTTAATAGATGTAAATTCACTACATGGTCATAAAGGTAAGTAAATAATGTATTATATAATTAAAAACCATCATAAAAATATCTATATTTTAACCTAAGCCAAGAACATAGAAAATAAGAAAACAGTAGTCTATACAGAACAAATTGTGGATGATAAGTATTCAGACTATGTAATGCTTTCTAGGAAGAGAGGGATCACTAAGACAGATCTATTTGGCTTCAAACAAGTTGTGTTTTGTGTAAGATTGAAATTTGATTCTTCGGTGTTTTTCCTGTGTTATTTTTTTCACTTAAGAAAAAGCTGAATGACGATTGTGCCCTATAAAACATAAATTTATGGGCTGACTGAAAGAAAGGTATAAAATATACAAAAGTCTACCACAATCAATGTCCACCACTCCTGGGGAGGTTGCTATTATTCTTCCGGATTGAAGCTGTCACAAAATGATCCTTGCCAGTTGGCTATAAGGCCACATCTACTAACATTGATTCTCTTAGAGTTATCTCAATGCATGAAAGTTGGCCCACCTCTGCAGCAATAATGAATGGTCCACAACCACGTGCTTTCTGGAATAGATTGCTGTTGCTTTTCTAGGTTGAAAGTGAAAACAGGGAAATTACATTATATCCTCAAAAACTATGATTCCAGAAGAATAGAAAATGCATAGACTGGGACAGATGTATTGAACTCATGCATTTTTCATTTATGTGATTCCTTGGAATGAAAACTATGGTTTCTGGCATCTACTCTAATAATTCTTGCAGTCATGATAATGCATGTGGGTGCCTCTTTTTAGGATTGCCGATGCTGAGGAAAACTTAGGTGAAAGTGAAGTTCGGGAAGCTCACTTGGCAAAATCTTTGTTTTTCATCCGAATTGGGGACAAGGTATATAACTATTATCACCTGCTTATTTCATGTCTGCTGCTTGAATTGAATTTTGGTAACACTCTTTTTTTATGTACCAGGAGAAAGCCTTGGAACATCTCAAGATAACAGAAACCAAGACAGTTGCAGTAGGCCAGAAGATGGACCTGGTGTTTTATACTTTGCAGCTTGGTTTCTTTGACATGGATTTTGATCTCATTTCCAAAAGCATTGACAAAGCCAAAAGGTAATGTTTTGAAAATCAAACTTCCGTTATGCTCTCTGCCATATTTTTTCAGTTAAGAGTTGTTTTTCTAACTCTTTACAGCATATGGTGGCAGTTTGTTTGAAGAAGGTGGTGATTGGGAAAGGAAGAATAGGCTGAAAGTGTATGAAGGCCTGTACTGCATGTCCACTCGAAATTTCAAGAAGGCTGCTAAGTTGTTTTTGGATTCTATTTCAACCTTTACAACCTATGAACTCTTTCCTTATGACACCTTCATATTTTATACGGTTTTGACCAGCATTATATCATTGGATAGAGTTTCCTTAAAGCAAAAGGTATGTTGATTCTTTCTTGTTTATACTAATTATCCTTTTCTTTTTACTGTTGTTTATCTTTCGTGACAAGTATTCTCTGTATTATAAATTATTAACAAGCTCATTTGCATCAGGTAGTAGATGCTCCAGAGATCTTGACAGTGATCGGCAAAATCCCATTTCTTTCAGAGTTTTTGAACTCCTTGTATGATTGTCAATACAAATCTTTCTTCTCAGCATTTGGTGAGCAGACATCTGTCAAATCTCAGTAATTTTGTTGTGAATTTTGAATGTTTTGATGCCTCACTGGAGGGGCACCTTAACTCTGCATTACTTTTTTTTTGCGATATAATTTAAGAATCTGTGGAAATCATCCACAATGGACAATAGGAACTTCAAAGTGGCGATGGATGATCACTTCCTATCTGTTTGGACCCACTGTTAATAGTATTGTTTCATTTTGAAATTTATTGCAGCTGGTCTGACGGAACAGATTAAGTTGGACCGCTATCTGCATCCCCACTTCCGATATTACATGAGGGAGGTCAGAACTGTTGTGTACTCCCAATTTTTGGAATCTTACAAAAGTGTGACAATTGAAGCCATGGCCAAAGCTTTTGGAGTGACAGTGGACTTCATTGATCTGTAAGTAATTGCATTTTACAAACCCAATTTTGGTTTAGTATTTTAGTTTTTAGATGCGACGGAAAGTTACTAATTACAGTATCTGCTTCCAGGGAGCTATCACGTTTTATTGCAGCAGGGAAACTTCATTGTAAGATTGATAAGGTTGCTGGTGTTCTTGAAACTAACCGCCCTGATGCCAAGAATGCTCTTTACCAAGCAACTATTAAGCAAGGGGACTTCCTATTGAATCGGATTCAGAAATTGTCACGTGTTATAGATCTTTAGGCCATCTTTTGCATTTTAGATCCAAAGTTTATTGGAAAGGCAGAGCTAATGACATCTTTAAATCTGAAGGACATTCTGTTGAATTCATTTTACTATGAGGGTGTGAGGCATGGTATTTAGTTCTCATTTGATTTTGGTTTAGCAATGAACAGTTGAATTTACCGAATTTAAATGTCAATCAGTTTTCAATTATTTTGGTGATGAATATATTCAATTGTATGACTGGCCGTCTTGGCATGCACGCCCACACACTTGATCAATGTGCTTGCTTGTAAAGCGCACGACTCTTTCATTGTGTTACCAGATTATTCATTCCCTGCTTCTGCTAGGTTGAAACAGGAGTTGGTACCCCTACATCACCAAGTGGTGTGCCACCTTTAGATGGAGTTGCCTCCTAAATAGTACCTGGTAAGGTACTCTGATTATCATCGAGTGTGCCACATTTAAATAGAGTTTCCATTCTTAATGTTTCCCTTCAGATAGAATGAGTTTCAAAGACTACCATGCTGGTGCCTTAATTCCTACCACCATCAGGCTCGTGCTATAGTATTTAGGGCCCTAAGCATGTTTTTGTTTGCAACTTCTTGGACTTGAGTACACCAAAGTTGGGGAAATTGCTTCCTGCAACCCCCAATTTGAACCTGCACCCCCACAGCTTTCAAAAAGACTATTTTTTTTAAAGTGACTTCTAGATTACCACTTCTGGAAAATTTTCTGGAACAAACTTTTTGGACTTCATGAGCGTTTTTCAGAACATATTTTATATGTTTTGGGAAGTTTCTTCTAGGATGATTTTTTTTTTGTTTTTCTTTTTCTAAATGCAGATGAGCTTCTTCAATTGTGTGGTGCAGGTTCAAAAATGGGGTGCAGGACGTAATTTCTCAAAGCTGGTTTTGTGTTCTGAACTGAAATTCAAGATGATCTTGTTTACTTTTAAGATTGCTCTTGAAGAGGTAAAAGTTATTTTGGACGAAAATTGCTTTGGTGAATTCATTGATATGTTTACAAGTAGAGGTTCAACCTAAGATACTAAAATAAACTAAAAAAGAATGCATTAACGTTATTAAAACTTAAAAAGCATTCAATATTTCTAATCTAGTAAGTAATAATGTTAATAAGATTTTGTAAGATCATATAAAACAAATTTTCATCTCAAAATTTGCTCATATTTCAAAGTGTCATCATTAATAAATATATTATTAAATAATTGATTTAGAGTAAATCTTACTATTATTGCATCATTCACTGAATTTAAAAAATGTCTTTTCGAATTAATCCTTAAAAAATATGGCGTAATGTTAAATTAATATGGCGTAAAGTTTTCCAAATATTTAATTTGTCACTTAGTATATATTTTTTTATCATTGAATTATTTATTTTATTGATGTAATTATATTTTTTATAGTCTATTTAATAATGAGATTCCTAAATTATTAACTTGGTAATCTTTAAAGATTAATAACAAATTTGTAGGAATTAAATGCAATGTAAACAATTAACTTGAAGAAGTTATTTAACATATTATAAAAAATGCTAATTATTTTTTTATTCAAGAATGAACTAAAACTAGCATTTTAGAAAGGATACCAATATGATGTGTCATTGTTAGTTGATAATTTATCATTTAAAGCATCTAGTTGTGGATACAATATTAGGTTATTTTTTTTCATGGAAATGTAATATTAACGTGTTTAAAACTAAATCAACAAGTGAATATTCTGTGTTCTTCGAAAAAAAAAATTATTCATTTGGTGTAGATATAAAATGAGTACTTGCGGATAATAGAAAATAGAACAAATAATATTCAATCTCACCCAACAAGGATGAAATACAATGTCTCTAAGTATGATTTATAATCTCACACTATAGTGGATATGTATTCTCTCATTTACTTTTTATGTTACTCTTCTTATTTGCTTGTCTTTCTCATCTTCACAAGTCTTCTTCATAAAGAGATAGTATATAATTAATGTTTTTCACATTTCCAAGATACCTTGAAAATACTATCTTCAACTTTCAAGGCTGACTTCATAGTCTTCAAGAGATATATAATTTCAAGACTTTGGAATGACCATCATTGATTATAGTCAATGGATCAATTACCAACATTCATTGATCATGATCTTTCACTAAAATTAAGGAGGGATTCCAACACTTTCTTATCCTTTCATGAAGAAAAAAAAATAAAATTCTCCAACAAACAAAACTCTATGAATAATCAAATAAAAAATTATTGATTACACATCAAAAGGTGCGTCATGAACTTGTCAATAAAATAAGTACTCTTATCTACTATAGTTATGTTATAAAACAAGTAGTTAAGTATAAAAAATAGAAGATAATTTAAGAGTTTTATATGATTATACAGTTGGTGATACTATAATTGCATTCAATACATCTTATGAAAACTGTACGCAAATACGAAGAAAACATAAAAAGACAAAGCCAAAATGGAAAAGTCATTGAAAGAGAAACTTGCAAGAGTAGTTTTTGAAGAAGTCTATAAACACGTAAGACCTCCTTGAGAAGATTACGAGTGTTGCATTTTCAAAAGCGAAAATTCTTGTCTATTATTATTCTATAAACAAACTGTGTTCCAAGCTTACACTAAAAAATATCTTCCAAATATAGTTGAATGAATGTTAAAATTAGTGATAAATTGTTTGTACTTCTCTTTAAGATATTAAAAGCTAATTAAAGAATCCTTATCCAAAAAAAATCTATAATTGTGTGTTTGAGTTAAGTTTAAAGAGGCTCATTCAAAAAATATTTGAACGTTTATCCAGAAAACAAGTAAAAAACTACTTTTAATATTAGTTGATTTAATTATATCAAACATAATTGGTTTGTTTAGAACTAAATATAGTCTCGTTATAAAGATGAAATTATATAAAAATCTTGATGTTTTTATCTATAGTCTAATTTGTCTTTAAACTTGTTTAAAAAGGATGAATTTATTTTATATCACATAAATACCAAACGAAGTTTAAGCATGTCAAACAGTTTTAGTTAACAAAACCCGACACCCCTTCTCAGTTTTTGTTCTTTACAGTATAACAAAAGCTATCAAAAGAGGTTTACAAGCACAAAATAAAGAAGAAACAAAATTAACACAAAAAAAAACAATTAAAAATAATTTAAAGAAAAATTGAACTCTTTATTTTACACCACGGTTTGTTCCAGTTCTTTAAATTTTCCACTAGGTGAGTGTGTAGAGTGTATATATATATATATATACTTAGTACATAAATACATCCGAATTATTCTAATTAGTTTATAGAAAAAAGTTAATTTCTTAAGGAAATTGATGCAGAGGTGAGAAATGAAAAGGAGTAAGTACTGAGAGGTGTTATGTTTCCGACAGCTTTAACGTGGTTTTTGAGTGTCACAAAAACCAGGTTTGAAAGCAAGGTATAAATAAAGTGAGTGTTGTTGTATCCATTTGCTGGTTTTATGGTTTATGAGCCACACACTCGACACTGAGTTCAGAACGTAGCAATATATTTTATTTTATATGCGACATCGTATCGTACTCGTGGACGCATACCATGTTACCTCCATTTCCTGTTCCTATTGCTATTGATATCAACGCTATAAAAGATAAGCTCTCCTTTCAGTTGCGACCTTGGCAACGTTCCTTCCAATTCTGGGTTCGAGCCATTGACATTTACACCGGATACAAGGTCTCTCTCTCACTCTCACTCTCTTTCTCTCTTATATTCATTATTATGCTTCGTCTTTTCTTCTGCTTTTGCTCCAATTGCAACATGCATTCATTGTTTAGGTGTTTCAAGTGAGAGTCAATTTCGTCAAAGATGTGCAGAAGCAGGAAGCAATGTGGGAACGACAGCACGAGCTTGCCGCCGACAAAATTTTCGCCTTGTGCTCTGACCTCGGAGGTTTCTTCCTCAAGGTTTCCCACATTTCGAAATCTGTTTATTATTGTTTTCTTTTTTCATTCCTTTTTCTCAGTTTGTTGTGTTCGGGTTATTTGACTCCTAAATTCTTTTTTTAATCGATCGGATTTTAATTTTTGGAGGATTTTTATGACTTGGCATTTTGGTTTTTGGCATTGCCTTATTATGATTGATTGTGTTGATCGTCCTATGGACTTGATGTGGTGTCGAATATGATGCAGATTGCCCAAATTGTAGGGAAGCCTGATTTGGCTCCGGCTGCATGGGTGAAAAGGCTTGTTACTCTGTGTGATAGGGCTCCTCCCACCCCTTTTGATGTGATGAAACTAGTTTTGGAGAGTGAGCTGGGACAGGGTATTGATAATGTGTTCGAGAGGTTCGATGTTGAACCCCTAGGTTCTGCTTCAATTGCTCAGGTCCGTTTGAAACTTATGACCTGCTATCTTATTTTCACTTCCCTGTATAATTGGCATCATTTTGAAGTGTGGGAGTATTCTTTTACCTTCAAAATAAAATGTTTATTCATTCTTCAACTGATCTATTAGAATAGTAGTTATGGATAACAGTTTATTTTCCTATTGTTGGCTGTGGCGGGATCAGCTGCAGCTACTCAGGTCACTGGAGGGGTCTGTGACCAGCTAGCTACCCATGGGAATTAGGGGTACTTGTAACCTAAGTGTTTCCAACACCTTAGTAGTGTCTATCAGAGGTTATCTGTTTACTGTGTCAACTAAAAGGAGAAATATAGTTGAAAAATAAGTAAGCTCACTGCTACTTGTAAGATTCATAGGTTTTGGGGACAGGTGATACTTTGGGAAGGAGTATGCAGTATGCACATGCTTTGCAATGATTTGAGTGAGATTTCCTGTGACAGTATAAGAAGATAACATGTGTCCGTTCTGTTATGGGAGAATATTTAGTTTGGACTCTTTCGCTATGTGGTGGGTTGCTTGTCTTCTGTATGATAATTGATCAGGATACCAGATTTAAGTCCTCTTCGTAAAAGTCAGGTTTCATATGGCTAGCTTGATGGTAAGGTGAAACAACAACAATATCAGTTTCAAAAGATGATTGATTTTTTTATTCAATTCAATCTTATACTAAAATTAATCATTTTTTTTTGCAAATAAAATGGAATGATTTTTCGTTTTTTGTGTTATAGAAAGAGTCTTTGAGATTGGGAACACTTTATTAGAGTAAAGGGTTCATAATAACTTTCTTCAAAATTCCTGCACAATCCTTTATTTCTTACTACAAACTAGTTAATAATCAATAAATACGCTTATAGAAATGAAATAACAGGAAAACTGTCCATAAGAAATACAAATTAGTTAAGAAGTTTACAAAAATTACGAATCTATAGTGCCCCTCCTAACAAATAGTTGTTATAAAACTATTTATACTTATCTGCTATAATAATAACTGGTGGCAATGGCAACACACCATACAATATGCTACCTTTGCATAATATTATCAGGCATGCATAATAACTGACAGCGACACTGTATCCTTCATCCATCGTTCTCCATTGCTGATAAACCTTATAAAATAGACACTACTACTACTCTAGCATTAAGTTTGATTGGTGAGAGACCACATCTAGTGACTGTCGAACTAAGAGTTGGTTCAGTAAGCATCCACTATCCTTGATTCAGTCTTCATTTACTTTAAGTGAATAATTGATGTTAATCAAGGGTCACTTATGGAAATTAAACAAGTTTTTCCATGTTTGCTATTCTTAAACTATTTTTATTCTTCTATTTATTATTTAAATTTTTATTTCGTTTTGCCAATGCATTCAGTATGGTTGGTGGAAGAATAATTTTGAAGAGTAAAAACCTTTTTGGGTATGTAGCATTGTATTTTTTCAAGTATTGTAAAATCTAAAAATATTTGCTTTGCTTCTTGAGGTTCATATTCATGTCCATGTCTCATATAAGTCCTCAGAAGGGTGATAGTCAGTAGTAAAAGAAGTGTATTTTGCAACAGTCTTGAATTCTATATTAGGATTTAGCACCATGTAAATGACATATGTGTTGTGTGGTCATACTAGGTTCATAGAGCAAGACTGAAAGGTGATACAAGTGATGTTGTCGTCAAGGTAAATGAATCTAATAAGCCCAATCGATTTCATTAACCAGTGAAGCTCTAATTCTGATTTCTTTTGTGTATAATAGGTTCAACATCCTGGAATTCAGGATCTGATGATGACAGATATCCATAACTTGCAAGCATTTGCACTGTACATGCAAAAGACAGATATCAAATTTGATCTATATTCCGTGACTAAGGAAATGGAAAAACAGGTGGAATTTATTTCTTTGTTAGATTTCTTCTTTAATCTATGTGGATAATTTGATTCCCACATGTTTTCTTCCCCTGTTTTATGAATTTGTTTTTCAATCACAGATTAATGTAGAAGTTCCTATTAAGAATAGAATGTACTGTGTACCTTCATTATGTGTGAAGTGTATGACTGATAAGTTTTGAAATTTGGATGCAATTCATACTAGAAACATGCAATCAAGTGGTAAGGAAGTTGCTAACATATCTGACCACTTTTACCCAATTTTTGTGTGTTTTTGAATGAGTCACATCACATTAAATATTTTTTGCCGAGGGCAGGAAGTCATCATTCTTACAGAGGTACCTAGGAGTATTTTGTGATTAAATGTCCTACTGAATCTTTATGAATGTGGTGATTGTGTTGCTGGAGTGAATGTTCATTTAATTATTGACTTTCCCTAATTTTTCTTTCCTTAATTGTGTTACCAAGGTTTTGAGAGGAAAATAGGAAATTACGCTTTATTAGGCTTTCCTTTGTTTTTGCTACTTATATTTGTTGACAAACAACTTGTTACTTCTCTTACGAAATCTGAACAAGCATCTCTTTGATTAGAATACTGGACAAATAGTGCTTTATCTATTAAGAATCAAGGTTTGTTTGAGAAAACTAACTGGCCTGCCCTCTTCAACCTTTCAGTTGATTGTCTTTGAATTCTGTATAAATTATTTAGTTTCTTTCATAAATATTGAGGTTCTTCCTGCACTTATGACATTTCAGATTGGATATGAATTTGATTTCATGAGGGAGGCTGATGCGATGGAAAGGATAAGAAAGTTCTTGTATAAGAATAACAGAAAGACTCCGGTATTGGTGCCACGACTAATACGAGATATGGTTACTAGGTATATTATGCAGTCCAGCATCTTACATAATCTTGATAAGATGATATTAGTGATGTAATGGACAATAATGCTTAACTCTATATTATTTCCAGGGAAAAGTGCCAGCTATTTATTCATTTGACACAAGAGTGCATAGCTGTTTTAGAAATGTTTGATAGTTTCTTAGGTATAGCTTTAGTCACCGAAGTCCAAATTTGCATGTTAAATGTTAGTTGGTACTAGCTGTACTAATTTGTTTATGTTGTCTCATGATTTTTTTGGCAAACTAATTTGCTAATTGAATAATTTAGGTAATTAGTTTTCTTGGACCAAATATTAAAAATGAAAAAGAGTAGAAAAACTTGAATGGTGGTGCATTGTTAAGTTGTGCAGTATCACGATCTATAATTACATAGCATGCTTCAAGCTTGCTATCAATAACTTTTCAGCTCTCTATTCCAACCATGGTATGTTATGAAAAGACCCTTTATTGATAAAAGCAAGGTTGAACTGAAAACAATAAAAAAAGAAATCCTAATATTTTTCCTATATTACACATTCGATCTTGATCAAAAGAAGAGTACAATACTATACACACATTGCTTGGTTAAACTTTTTAAGATGTATTGGTTCATATGCATATTGGTTGTGATGAGTTTTTTAAGTAATGACGAACTTTTGGATTGTACAGGAGGGTCCTAGTCATGGAATATATTGATGGGGTTCCAATAATGAACCTTGGTGACGAGATAGCTAAGAGAGGCATAAATCCTCGTGGTAAGGTTGCGGCAGCAGCAAAGCAGTAAGCTCCTGAGCTATATATCCTAAAAGTAGTCTTTTAAACCACACTTCTAAGTTCATAACTTGTAATTACATGAATTCTGACTTATGACACGTGCTTTTAGCTCTCTTCTATTTTCAGTCATCAAGATAAACTTATTCATTCATTCGCTTGTGTCTTTGTTATTACATAGAAAAAGAAACTTATGAAAAGGAAAGTAAAACATGGGGTAAGGACACTATGTTCTCCAAAATAAAAGGACAAGCGTAAACAAGAATACAATTAAGATTGCAGCATGGTGGTAGTCACACTTAAAATGAAAAATAGCCACTCCTTGAATAAACCATGAAAAGAATGTCATGTCATAAACCTAAATTCTATCCCATAATGAGTTGAAGAGAACAACATGCCCTTATATATGTAAGCATTCAGCTCCAACTAAATGTACCAATGCTCAGTTTGCATTTTTTTCTGCCAAAACCTCTGACAAATGATCAAATATTTGTCGTTTAGCATCATAGCTGAATAGAACAAATGAAAGTGCTTTCTTGCTCTTGTTTTGTTTTGCATAAAAACATTTCAATTTTATATGGATATCTTCAAACTCCTATTGAAAAATGGATTAAAAAAAATTTGGAACAACCTGGCACTGATTTCCTACAATTTTCTGTTCCATCATCAAATGTACGTACGATGATGCTTATGTACATCTGATGGTGAAGAATCAATTAACAAATTGTAAGACTAAAACAACTTTAATAAATCTTGGCACTAGTTCAATTTTCCATATGTTTGGTAGTGGTCCTGGTTTTTTAGGGGGTGTAAACAAATGTCAGAATCAGATAACAAGGGGATGGTTAAGTTTCAATAATACCAACCTTTTTCTGGGAGATTTATAACATAGATGATTTATTCGTGTAATTTTTTAAGTGTATTGCACTATTAACTTTATCATAAAAGTGCAGGAAAATTCTTCAAAACTTGACTCTAGCATATGGTCAAATGATTTTAAAAAGTGGATTCTTCCATGCAGATCCTCATCCAGGAAACATCCTGATTTGTAAATCATCAGAGGCAAGTCATAAAATATATTTCTTTTTTAATATCTCTTTTTATGTTATTTAATCTCTCTTCAGGTGAATCCTACTCTTATTTTAGAGATGTTTTAATCAAGAGGAATTTGATGTGGAAATGACCGTAATAGTGGGTAGAATATTGAAAATCAGTTTTCAACATTGATGCCAAAATAATTTTCTTTCTTTTATTTTGAACTATTAACCATCCTAATGTTAGTGACTTCCCTCAATTCAGGTTGCCTTGCTAGACTACGGGCAGGTGAAGGATCTACCAGAACAGTTGAGGCTTGGCTATGCTAATCTAGTTCTTGCAATTGCTAATGGTGATCCATTAAGAGCTGCAGAGAGCTATAGGTACTGAAATGAAACTTGTCTTATCCATGTAATGCTCTCTTGTTTGTTGAAAATCAGAACAGAAGTATATATCTTAGCTAATACTTAGTTACAAACTGCACTGCCAGTGCTGTTGGGAATAGATAACAAAATCAAGGGTTAATTGATGTAGAATATAATTAAGGTTTAAGAGATAAGGAGATTAGAGAGGAGAAATAATAAATTGAGGTAAATGTTGGAAAAAATGAAATATCTATATTAATTCTTCATTGGTAACAATAAGATTTGATGGCTTTCTGTATTTCCTTCATTATACCTTGAGAAAAGAAACTGGATTTGGTACCTTTAAAGTGAGATGTAAGAATGCATTTACCCTTAATTTAAATTATAATATCTCACAAACTTAACCCACTTTAAGTCGAGGGTGGATGCTCCCTTAATTTGTCACTTTAACGGATCCAAAATCCAAGAAACCGTGACTTGAATCTCAATTTGTCTACAATAAAATTGAAGGTACCCTGAATGTATATGAAATCGAGATTGGGTCAAACTATATAGTAAACGGTAATAAAAAAATCTAGTGCCCAATATATATATACCTTGGTATCCTTTCCTAAAGTTGATTTTTTTTCCCTTACTTTATCTATCTCTATAGATACTAAAGTGTTTCACCAGAATGGTTTACTGCTAAAGATGGACTATGTGAAATATGAACTTTTGGAGGATGGCTGGCTTTTTAACTTCGTATTTTGATTTGAAAATGATAGCCAGTTAGTGCGTATCTGCAAATCAAATTATCTAACTGCTTGTTTTCCTCTTTATTTTTTAGGGAACTTGGTATTGAAACCTTGAGCAGTTGTGAAAATGGGCTACAAGAATTGTTTAAACTAGCAGAGACAATGTTCGATACAAAATTGCCTCCTGGGGTGGTAATGCTGCAACCTTTCTCAGATGAATCTTCAATTAAAAAAGTTGCTGTCAAGGTATGTTATAGAATCCAATTTACCGTTTCCCATTTCCTGTTCAGTGTATAAAATTTGTCATGTTAAAAACCTGAGATTGAGGTGTTAGTTATGGATAAAAGAGAAAGTTAATCCCGGGAGGACTTGAGTAGAAAACAGAAGAAAGAGGAAATTTGTTTTTTTAATGGATTTATATATATGATTTTATTTATTATGTCGAGAGAAAGGGATGGAGGTGAGGTTGCAACCTAAGACCTATTGCTAACTACACAAACCTCCCAACCACTAGATCGACCCGATGGTTAGGGAGTTGAATACAAAGGGAAGAAGCCCAACTATACCAGAGCAATATCAGGTTGCGAACTCCCTCATGACCCCAAATTTCCCAACAATTTAATATCATATTTTGATTGTTTTGGTTAGTCTGTGTTATGTATAATGATAATGCGGTACTTTTGAATGTTACAGTAACTACAATGCGAGAAAAAGTCTAGTTTCTTTTACGTCCAACATTGCTGGTGGAAAACCTTTTTTTTTTTGACAACTCATTATTAGTAGATGGAAATATTTTGGCACTGAATCAAATTATTAAATAATGTAGTAACTATTGATGCATGTTAGTTAATGATATCTGTAGAGATGGAATAAGCAGGCAATACTTGTTAATGTTTATGCTGCTAATTTTTATTTACTGAACTTTGGTTTCTTTCTGTGCCTTTTTACTATAGTCCTTTCCAGAAGAACTGTTTTCTGTACTTCGGACAGTGCATCTACTGAGGGGACTTAGCGTTGGACTTGGAATCAATTATTCTTGCGCAGAACAGTGGAGGCCCTTTGCAGAAGAAGCTTTGTCCCAAGCTGGCAGATTAAAAGGTGGCGCTATGAATGACCCTTGCTTAAAACAGACTTTTGATAATAGATGCCAATAAACCGTTTAAGATTCATTTAATTTTTTATAATCTCTTGCCTTACATGTTTTGGATTTGGAGTGTTTTCATTCATTGGTCGCTTTTATGTGTCTATGTCTGTCATATTAAGATACCTTTCCATCTTACTTAGCTACCTCACTTGATGTTTTCACAGATAAGAATGTTAAGACCAGAGGCAGGTAAATAAACTTTTGAAGGGATCAAATGGGAAGATCTATCAATCTAGTTTGTTGATTTTGATTAACGGGTCACTTCTGGGAAGTTGAAGAAAGGTAAATTCAAATGATCTCTCTTATATACGGTAAACTAGTTTGACATTGATGTCATTCACAATAAGATTGTGGTGCCTCCTCAGCAAGTATTCGTTTGGAATTTTAGAATGTTTCGGGATTGTACACGTTTCATTTATGAGTATTACATTGCCAGTATTTTGAAATTTTGAGAAAAATGTTTAATTTATGCAGCCTATCCCTTGATTAATAGAGCAACATACTATTTGGGTGTCCCATCCTTTTCTTAAATTTATTGTTCTTTCATACTACTCTAGTGCAAATAAAATAAGTTTTGCAAGTTGCTTAACAAATTAAGACGCGCGGTTAAGGATGGCTTAAGAGACTTCCTCGGCTTATTCATGAAATGGGTATTATTGAAAAGCTTTATTATATTAAGTGTCAGAGTAAGAGTCTCTAAAGTTGACATAATCATACTATTAGGAAAAGTTAACTGTGACATTTATTTTAGCCCATGGATGAGATTTAATAATTATTGGTACTGCTGTGCTGTAAGTTGAGAAGAGGAAACATTCTAACTGTTGCCCACAGAAGAACTTGATGCACAAAACTAGAAGAAGCTTGATTAACAGAAGCTAAAGAAGATTTGATCTTCTTGTTTAGATGGATAACCAGTCAACCTGTGACACTGATTCTTGACATGACTGATGATTTCACAGTGAGCACACATGGGTCTATCTTTATTGCTCTTGAAATCAAAATCATTCTTAACTACGAAGGTATTGGAAGATTCAATATTGACTGAACTACCAATCTCCTACTGCTTCTCTTCTTGGATGACCAGAGAAAACACCTTGGTGATGGAGGAAAAATGATTCATTGAAAGAATCCGCCCCTAATCGAAGAATAGACTTCATTAAGACCCATAAAAAAGTGCATGACATAATCCATTTGATCATAATCACATCATGGTTGGATGTTGTTGCAGGTACACGAATGAGCAGACTTCAGTTCAGTTAAAAATTTCCAAATTTATCTTAACCTTACTTAATATGATAAGATTGACACGGATCCTTGTTGAAGTGATATAAAATCGCATTTTTTTAAGAAATCAAGGATACATTGTGTTGTTGAAAGCGTTCTTGGACATAACTCCAAACTTGCTTAGTTGAAGAACAAAACACTCACATGCATGTCATGTCCTCTGAAAGGGAGTTCATGAGTCATGAACCAACAATGTTGTTGTTGTGAAGCCAAAGAGAATGTGCATCAGATCCAACATGTTTTGGAATAGAACCATCTACAAAACCATATTTGTTCTTACTACATTCTTCCATGAACTATATTGTCTCCATAAACATGACATGGAGTATTAACTCTTGGAGGGTGTTTGGTACAATTTTTTTTTTAATTTTAAGGAATGAACAATTATGAATGTTAGAAATGAATAAGATCTGTTTTGTTGTTAAAATATATTTCTTGAAATGTTTACAAGTTTCCCTACGAATAAAAATGCAATGCATTATTTTACTAAAACACTTATTTTTTATCACATTAATTGATTTAATAAAAGTAATATTTATGAATTTGAGAAAGATTTCCACCTCTACTAATAATGAAAATGATTTTTAGAAATTTAAAAAAATTATATCCAAGAAACAAAAAAAATAGAAAAAATATTTTTTCAACTTTAAATTCCTGGAAAACTAATTTTTTCTCGTGTACCAATCGTTCTCTTATACTGTGTTTGTTTCAGGGGTGACATGGTTGTTGACGAGGGATGTGTAAGTGCCACCCCTATTTGCTTCAAGGGTTTAGGGTTTATTTGTCATTTTACATATGGGGGTGCAGAATGCAACTTCCTAAAAGATGACATGTAGTTGGACTATAGCCCAATCCAAAAGAGAACCGCGTACTGGCTGCTTCTTCCTGCACCTCCATACCTTCTTCTCTCACCTCCATAGATTTTCGTATTTCCAAAAATGACCCTCTGTAATATTCCGGATTACATAATCTGGAAATCATTTTTCAAATTTGTAATTAGCTTCCGGATTATATAATCCGGAAGTCTTTTTTCAGATGCAGGATTACTTTATGGATTACATAATCCGGAAATCTTTTTTAACTTCCGGATTATGTAATCCGGAAGTCTTTTTTCAAATGCATTTTCGGATTACATAATCCGGAAGTTATTCTATGGGGGTGGCACAAGAAGGATAAAAATGTATTTTCATGTTGTGTATGGAGGTGCCAGAAGAAGATATGGAGGTGCAGGAAGAAACAGTCCC
>Ga0123341_1001270_pt1 | contig 18477 bp, 10 predicted proteins | sample Turbeapinknodule_FD_89959 | JGI IMG/M metagenome (GOLD analysis project Ga0123341, IMG submission 89959) | Root nodule microbial communities of legume samples collected from Mexico - Turtle bean Mexico pink nodule | ecosystem: Host-associated > Plants > Roots > Nodule | place: Mexico: Nepantla...
AAGTTAATTTTACACAATTTTGCTTACAAATTTATTTTTTTAGAACAAAATAATTAATTTTAAATAAAGTAACCTCTTTTTTTTAATATGAAAAAAAGACCAAACAACTTTTTACTTAAAAGAATAATTGACAAACGAATTATTTATAAAAATATTTATCAAGATTTTGTTTTGTTAACTTGTTTTTGAATTTTTTTAAGTGATGTTAACTTATATATAGTTAGGACTTTATAAAATTATTTTATCTGTTGTCTGAATCTAATCTTCAAAACTATATTTGTTGTATCTAAAACCATTCATTTTAAGTTTAAATAATACACTTGTTTGCATGAGAAAAAGGAAGTTCTTCTCGTTTTGTTACAATTTTTATTATTATTTTAATAATAATAATAATATTATTATTATTACTATCTTACAAAAATACGAGAGGTAAATACAAGATCGTTTATATTTTCACTATTTAATATTAATAAAACTATAATATTGTTCGCTTATTAAACTGTTATTTACAAAAAATTGTTAAATTACATATATAATATTTTATAATTACATAGTAATATAAAATTGCTTTTCATTAAGTAACTATTTTTTTAACATACCCATTTGAAAAATTAAAATTTATTTATTCCCCCCATGAGTACCTTCCTTCTAATACAAAATCAAGTTCCATTCAAAACTACCTACCCCTGCTTCCACTCTGTTTTCACCATCGAAGATCTGGCTACATTCACCATTTATGATTTTCTTCAGATTCTACTTTCCATACGATGAAGCACTGCGCGTCCCATGGCAGTCGACTCAATCATTGCGGCATTGGTTGATTTGATTTTATTTACGTGAAAGTTTGATTTTTTTTCATCTTTCCCTCAAAACCCACCAACCACTCCAACACGTTGCCACGTTGCTTTCTTTGGATTGGTGGGTTACCTTCACATTTTGGGTTTGTTTGTGGGTTATGGGGTTTTTGAGGGGCTTGTTGTAGACTACGTTGTATTATTGTTTTTGAAGATGAGGAGACTGAAAAATGAACCTTCCAATTCAAGGAGGTTTAGGTTGTCTCATTTTCTGGTTGGTGTTGGGGTGTTATACTTGGTTTTTATATCGTGTAACTTTTCAGAGGTCGTGTCATCGTTGAGTGGAGACGAGAGTCGCGATGGAGTTGGATTGGATAGGGTGGCAGCTATTGTGGACACTGATGATGCAGATTTGAGCAAGCCTTTTGTTAGTTCTGTTTATAAAGATGCATTACATTTGAGGTTAGTGGATGATAGGGACCAGGATGCTCCCTTGAGGCGAAAGGAAGAACCAACGAAGGAGGAAGATCATGACCTTGTATCCGTGAAGCATATTCCCCAGGGATATGGTAGGATTACAGGGGAAATCTTGCGGCGAAGCAACGTGACTGGTGATTTGTCTGTCCTTGAGAAAATGGCAGATGAGGCTTGGATATTGGGATTGAAGGCTTGGAAAGAATTGGAGCAGGTTGAGAACAAGGAGGCTGGAGAAAGAATTGAAGGAAAGACCGAGTCGTGTCCTTCTTGGATATCAATGAGCAGGGAAGACTTGTTGAAGGGGGATGGCTTGATGTTTATTCCTTGTGGTCTTGCTGCTGGTTCTTCAATCACTGTGGTAGGGACACCCCATCACGCTCATAAGGAGTATGCTCCTGTGCAATCAAGGTCGAGGTCCACGGGGAAAGGTGATGGATTAGTATTGGTTTCGGTTTCACAGTTCGTGGTTGAATTACAAGGGCTAAAGTCAGTGGAAGGGGAAGATCCTCCTAAGATTCTTCAGTTGAATCCTAGGTTAAGAGGGGATTGGAGCAAACGACCGGTTATTGAGCATAATACTTGTCATCGAATGCACTGGGGAACATCTCAAAGATGCGATGGTTTGCCATCTGAGGATGCAGAAGAAATGCTTGGTATGATTTTATCATGTCTCATGTTCACTTTGAGCATGTTAAATAGGGAAAAAAGTGTTGCAGGATAGAGTTGCATTGTCGTGATGTAGAATGGGAGGAAAACAGTAAAGTAAGTAGGCTTAGTAATCTTCAAATTGATGGAATAAGAAGATGATGACAAATGAGCATGAACATAAGGAGTGCCTTGTTGCTTAAATAATTAGCCGAAGAACACAGCAGAAATAATGCTTATACTTCAAAAGGAATTAACAACACTTGTTCTCGTCGTAATTATACGGTTATATATACTGGTGCAAGTTTGGATTAGTTCTTTTGTGTTCTGAAACGTCTTTAATCAAAATGTTGCAGTGAGAGGTTTTGGCTGAAAAGCTGTTTTTGGTTAACATTTATCAAATCCTAACACACTTAGAATCATAATAGATGCGAGATTGTTGTTGCATGAGCATCTTTTATACATAAGGTTACATTTGCAGATTTTGTTGACGTGGATATTCAAGGATGTTATGACTTTTGGCTATCAGGGTATATCCTTGATTCGGCAGCTATCTATGATCAGTTTGTAAAATCATTACGGTTAGGATTCCAACTGAGTTTGATTCCCATATTGAATATGAATGAGTAAAGATGAACATTATCTAAGAAAAAAGAAACACAAATTCATTGTCTTAAGGTTTTGAATTAAAATTTATGTCTTGATCTCTTATAAAATTTGCTTATAGCTTGACATTCGGTCTAAAATAATTATCAGAGTTCCATAATCATTTTTTAACTGCATAATTTTTTTTATCTTCTTGGTGGGTGTTAATTTAATATATAAGTAATTTTTTTGTCATGCTTGGCAGTTGATGGGTACAGGCGATGTGAAAAATGGATGTTCAATGACATTTTAGACTCGAAAGAGTCCAAGACAACGTCATGGTTCAAGCGATTTATAGGGCGTAAGCAGAAGCCAGAAGTGACCTGGCCATATCCGTTTATGGAGGGTAGAATGTTTGTCCTTACATTACGGGCTGGTGTTGATGGATACCACATCAATGTTGGGGGTCGCCATATGACTTCATTTCCATATCGGACAGTAAGTTAGTTAATACACCACAGAAGTTTTCATCTTATGTTCCACTAAAGATCTTGATGGAGTGAAATTGTGTGATTAGCTTATTCATATCAATCATTATTCAAGGGAATGAGTTTCTTAATGTTACTTTTATTTTACATATTGTAATTGGTTGAAGGAGAGAACTATTCAGGGAAAATTGTCCTAGTGGGTTGCACTTGATGATTGAACTTTTATTCACAGCCCGATTGCAATCAATCACTGGAATAATTAAGGAAGTAATTAGGAATTAATCAGAAACGATGTTAGGGCCTAATTATTAGCAACTAACTTGTGGCCTTAGTAACCAACTAATTGAGATAATACAATATTCTAGCATAAATAGTAATACTAATATTTAATATTCTAACAGAATTAAAAAACATACCAATTTCATAGTGGTGCCAAGGGACCATGTACTACTACTTGGATCTGGAACCTACATGCTGACGCTCGATAGAATTTTGGTCTATGGCAAACCCACGGCCACATTATAATTTATACTGATGATGTCTTTCTTACCATTTGTCTGAAGGCCAATCTTGCATTAAACTTCTAGGATAATTGCACTTAATTTCTGAATTCTATAGTGCTCTGTGATTACAAATTATGTCCAGCTGATTTTTCTTTCCACTTTATCACCAGGGTTTTTCACTTGAAGATGCTACAGGATTGGTGGTTAAAGGGGACCTTGATGTTCATTCAGTTTTTGCCACTTCTCTCCCAACTTCAGATCCAAGTTTCTCACCCCAAAGAGTACTGGAAATGTCAGAGACCTGGAAGGCCAGTGCTCTACCTAAACATGCTGTTAGACTTTTCATTGGAGTTCTTTCTGCATCAAATCACTTTGCAGAACGTATGGCAGTTCGAAAAACATGGATGCAAGCTGCTGCAATCAAGTCTTCGGATGTGGTAGTACGATTCTTTGTTGCATTGGTAAGCCTGCTGCCTTTTTTTTTGGGCGTAGAAGTTATCTATTTTAATCTGGCATGAGCATGGAGAAATGCGTGATACCATGATGCAAATTGGTTTATATAGTTGTGTGGTATTATTTTATTTAGAGTTTTATTGTCATAATAAGGTTATTGATGATGTGGAATAATTTATTGTTACCTGGGTATTTTATTCTGTTTTGAAGTATCTTATGCCTGCTTAGAATAGAGTTAACTTACTTTACTAAGATATTTGGTTTTGTTGCGTTTATAAAATATAAATTTACCTTCAATGTAATATTTGAGACATTGTAATTATTATGGGATTGGATTTCCTTCAATCAGAGAGACGGGGAGTTCTGGTATTTGAGTTGGAGGAACACTTACAAGATGAGTATTTCTTTGGTTTGTTTATTAGGGGAATACCTTATCTAGAGATCACAATTTGATTGTGCCATTATACCAAGAATGTTGTTGAACACTTGAACTGCTGTAAGATTCATGAAGAGAAAAACAACCTTGGGGGGTCATTTTGTGGAAATTATGGGTAAAAGTATGGACTTAAACCCTGAAAGAGCAACGTAAAATTTTTGTTTGACCTTTAAGTGGGCCTATTGTAACTTCCAATTTGATGGCCAAAAAGCTTTGGCAAATTGAATGTGGAGTCTAGTTATTTTAATTGGAAGCTTTTTAATTTCAAGAGCTAGGATCTGATCCATTCACCTGGAAACTTAAAGCAAAAATAAACAGCAAAAAGTCAGTGAGATAGAAGGGATCTTCAGTTTTTTATAAAATTCTCACTTAACAAAGGTCAGTCATGATTTATTGGTTGTCTGGCTATAATTTTAGCTAATCTTTGTTTGAAATAAATTGAGATATGATAGCCATACCTGACTTGTAGGCTGCTGAAATTGATTTTAGAAAGTAAAAGAGAAGATGAAAAGTTGTCTAGGATCAGGTTTCCTAAGGCATCGCATACATTTAGCTTCATAGAACATCTACTCAATTTATGATCCACATTGGCAATGGAGCCCACCGAGTTCAGTGTATCACTAGGAATCCAAAGCTAGTTATCACCTTAGGTATTTTGTGCTTCACGAAGCTCTTAAAGATTTCAAGTTCACGGAAAGTTCGATTTTTCCTATCTTCATCTTTTCGTATAACTGATATACATAGTTTATATTTGCATGAGATTTGTGTTTTGGTTGGATTATACTTTTTGTAACATTGGTTGGTTTATGGGAACTATTATTGCTTGTGCAAATTACTTATTTTATATGTGTAATCCACCTCTGTATTGGTTATTTATAATATAATTGTTATTATACTGCAAATTCCGAAGAGAAAATATAATAATGTAAATAAATGTAGTTATATCGGAGTTCTATGGAATATAGTGCAATTTGTAAACAAATGTTTTTCAATTTAACCGGTTATGTTATTGTTTGCAATTCAAAGGGCTCTCTGTATAATTTTATTTATTTATTTTCACTATTATTCTTCTTATTGATATGATATAGCTGATTTGTCTGTGTTTTGTTACCTGTTATAATTTCTAAACATCAACATGAAGAATCCAAGGAAGGAAGTAAATACGGTACTGAGGAAAGAAGCTGCTTACTTCGGTGACATTGTCATTTTGCCCTTTATAGACTGCTACGACCTTATTGTGCTTAAAACCATGGCTGTCTGCGAGTTTGGGGTGAGTTCATTTCTAAATCTTTAGTTAGCTTGTGTGCTTGTCTTCTATTATTTGCAGATATTGGGGTAAGTGAAGCTAATATCTCTCAGCTCCCTAAAAATGTGCAACTCTTATGGCTCCCACTCATTTTGCCTCTGTCTCAGGTTTTTTATAAGCCAATTTTCTTTCATGCAGATTCAGAATGTGAGTGCTGCATATATCGTGAAAGTTGATGATGATACTTTCATTAGGGTGGATACTATCTTAAAAGAAATCGAAGCTGTACCCCGGAATAAGCCCCTTTATATGGGCAATCTCAATCTGCTACATCGCCCTATGAGAAACGGCAAATGGGCTGTTAAATATGAGGTATTATAGTTGTCACATTTAGTTAAACTTGTAGGTAACATGAAAGTGTGTACATTTCTGTTTGCTTATTGAAACGATAGTGTTCCAGCATTTAGTGAAGCTTATCAATAGGGATTAGGTATTTTGTTACAATCCTTATAGGCACGTGAAACTTGTTTTTGCTCAAAAAAGGGTCTTAAACAACCCGACGGGGTAAAAAAAAATGCTGTGCTTCTGCATTGATACCTACGTACCAGTACCACCAACTCTATGGGACAGACTATGAAACCATAGGTTGAGTAATTGATACCTCTGTACCAGCTCTATTTAAATCTTAAACTTGCAACTACCACAAGGATGTATCTATGACTACATTTTAACTGGAATTCAGGGCCCTGCACAATACTGTTAGACTGCTACTTTTGACCCATGTGTTTCTTTTTGTGTATTTGATATACTAATGTGAGAAATGTTGCTAGGAGTAATATAATAGAATGCATGAATGTTCCTGAGAAATTATTACTCAGTTCGAGCTTACTATGGTTCTGGCCGATCTCTATGCGACATGTATTCATTTTTTTCAATTTATGCAAAAAACAAAAAGTAATAACACACTAATGTGCCAACATGCTTCCTCTTATCTTGCTGAATATATTAATTGGCACAGGAGTGGCCTGAAGAAGTATATCCTCCTTATGCAAATGGCCCTGCATACATACTTTCCAGAGACATTGTTACTTTCATCATATCTCAACACAAGGAAAGGAGGCTGCGGGTTTGTTACCAGAAACTTTATCCCTTTTGATTTTTCATCCTGCAGTTCCACTGTGCTATCAGTACACAGTTTTGATTGATGAAACATTTTGATTCTGGTGGCAGCTCTTTAAGATGGAGGACGTAAGCATGGGAATGTGGGTTGGGAGATTCAACAATACGGTGGCAGCGGTTCAGTATTCCCACAACTGGAAGTTTTGTCAGTATGGATGCATGGAAGGCTACTTCACTGCACATTATCAATCACCAAGGCAAATGGTCTGTCTATGGCACAACTTGTCAAGAGGTCGTGCAAGATGCTGCAACTTCAGATAATTTGCTGCTGTATATTTTAAACTCTTGTACCTGCTTCATATATATTACTATTGGACAAAGTTAGTACACATTCAATTCGAAAGAAAATAGAATTTAGCATGTTCTTCGTACTATTGTCATTTTTTCTTTTTGCTGTAAATAATCACCGGGCTTTTCAAAGTGTATTTGGTCGACTGCAATTTTCAATTCTGTTTTGGAGATATTGTAGATTTTTTTTGTCTTGAAATTTGTTTCCCGTTTTGGTTCAAGAAGCAACTTGAACTTTTACATATTTGACCCATTCACAAAGGGGAGATGTTCCCTTCGGATAATTTACTCTAAAAACACAAAATTACAAAAATAATAGTTTAGACCAAATGAACCCAATTATAAGAATATTAATTAAAACAATAGATTTATTTATTATTATAATCCAATAATCTATGATTAAAGTTATTAAGTGTGAATAAATATATCTTCATCATCCACCTCGACAAAAAAGTTAACTAAAAAACTAGTGATTTGTTCTGAGGGTGACGATGATTTCTTCCTGCACCTCCATGTATTTCTTTTTTCACTCCATGTTTTAAAAAATATTTAAATTATTCTTTGATATTTTTATTATTTTTTCAATTCCAAAATATGAAATCTGTTTTGTATTCCAGGTTGTTCAGAATACAAATTTATAATTGTATGTTGGATTGTACGTTAATTTTGTACTCTAAATTGTACAGTCCAAATATTTTCATAATTTTAAAAGTAAGGGGATGGAGGAAGATATTTGTTCTTGCACTTCATTAACTTCATGGGTGGCCACTCAATTATTTTAAAATACATTTTCCAAAATATATGCATTCTGAAAAATTCACTCGAATCATTCCACAACAAAGAGATCATTGCAAGGAGGAAAAAATATTAAAGAAAATACTTGCGAGCACTGTTGATGCACATTCATACTTCACTATATTCTTAAAAGCAGGGAATAATATTCAGCACCCTTGTCTAATCTGTAGACTTCAACAACAAAATTTGAGGCTGTTGGATAATTTTTTAATAACAATTTACCTTTAAAAAAGGAAATAAAAAGCACATAGCTGAATAATATTGGTGTATGATGATTGATAACAATGGGTCCACTAAAGAGATAAAATAGAATGGGGTATGCGACCTTTAATCTACTTCTTCTTTATCCTTTGTCCACCGCGTTTTTCTGTTTCAAAAACTCAACGTGTATGGTCCCTCAAATCTCACCCTACCACACTTTCTCATCCTCCTTTCTCTCATTAACTCACCAACCAAACATAATAATTCGATAAACTAAACCCACAAACATGCCACAAAAAATCTCAAAAATTTTAAAAAACAAATTCAGAATTACTTTCGAAATATCAACCAATGAAATCTTTAAATCAGCAAAACTCTGATTCATGCTTTGAGAAAATACCAGTCTAGCTTTTCTTTATGTGTGGGACCAAACAGGACAGCAAAAAAGACAGAGAATTTTTATTTTTGGTGAAAAAAAATCTGGTTTGAATGGTCTTAAAGTTAGGTATGTGTAGCATAACAGCATTTGCATAGCTTCCCTTCTTATCCACATTAATCCATCTGTCGGCAACACATCCATGTGCCACCTGTCCCTTGTGTCACTGACACGTGTCAGCTGGATACGCTGTTTCCTTAGTGTTAGGGTAAAAGGCTACCCCTCGTCGACAACGTGTCTGCGTGTGAGTGAGAGAGAGAGAGAGACAACAAACTCCCCGGTGGTACAAATCTGGAACTATAATGTTACCCGTTAACTGATTTTATCCATATTCCGTGCAATTACCATAATACCCTTGCTTTCATCCCTCTCTTTGTCTTTTCTGGCAACTACAAAAGAAATATCATGCACGTTATCACCCAAATCTCTTGTCCTTTTTTTTTCAAATCAAACTCAAGTTTTAATATGTATTATGTAATGTAATTATGATGCATACTATAATGGGTAATGATGACACAACTATGCTATATATTACAATTATATTTATACTAATTTATTAAGCAATTTGCTCAATTTGGAATCACCTCATACACTCAATTTTTTTTAATAAAAAATCTCCTACTTGCTTTTCATAAAACTACTTTGACATTTTTTGCAGTTTATTTTCAAACATGTTTGACTAATGCTAATGAGTTAGTTATTCTTTAAACAATATATTATGCACTAAGCACGTGAAAAATAAAATTCTCCCTTTGGGCACTGTGACTGAAAAAAGTTACGGTATTTATAAAGTAAAGTGTAGAAAAAGTCATTGTTTCATTTTGTATATATAAGCATGAAATATTGGACGATGTTTCCGATAAAAAAAAAACACTTTTTGATGGCCACACCACCTAGTAATCTGCGTTTTGCAACTATTAAGATGAAGGGTGTTGGAGTTATTCATGAAGCTTCAGTGGCCAGAAAGAAATGGGTTTGTAGCAAAATCCAACTGAAATACAAATTCATCGTGTGCATATTTGTATACAATGCATTTTATAGTTTTTTCTTTACTCAGAAATTGGAACATGAATTGGTTTGAAACATTGAAAACTATAAACCAGCTGAAGATTTTCATAAGACGAAGAAAGAATCAACATGATGCATGGACCGTTTTTATGATGTTTGTGAAATGATTAGTTTATTAAATATGTGAACTGTGAAATACGTAATAAGTATTTATTTTGATAATGGAAGTATAGTTTAGTGTTGCTTTATGGACACATAAAATAGAAAGAGAGAAAAACATAAAATATCTTTTGTTTTTGTTTTGACTTGCTTCTGAATCCCATGGACAACACGTGAATAGGTCCGATTTTTTCTCATCTTCTGTAAACTCTAATAAAATTTGAGTGGTTTAAGATTTGCTTCTTAGAATTCATCGTTGAGAAGGAGAAAACAAAATCTAACATGTAACTAGATCTACACAGTGTCTTACAATTGATCCAAAGAACAGTAGATAGATAAGTTGAAAAAGGGTATGAGTTGTGATAAATCTGGAAGGGAAGAGGCATGATATCCCTGATTCAAATTATTGAGGGGTAATATTGGCATTCAGGTTCATCTCTCTGTCATACACAAACAGGGACATGAGAAAGTTTTGTCCTTTTCAACAGTTCTTCTGCACCACCGTTTTGCATTATTTCCTCCCTCACACACTCATCCCACTCTTAATTTCCACGCAAACGCATTCTTCAAACTCAACATAAATAAAACCTTCGTTACACTACATTTATTGAGCACAAGCAATCCAAAACGTAAGGTGCCCCACAACACAACTACCACCTTTGTTCAAAATATCTCCTTCTTTTCTATATTCACTTTCCTTTCATCTTCTTCCTTCACGTCATTGCCGTTTGCCATTATTGCTACATAAAATAACGCCCTTTTATAACCGTTTGCAACGGTTGGCTCGAGTGAAGGGAGTGGTAACGGCTACGGGGCATTCATTGATGTGGATCAAGTGAGGAACTTTGTGTTGTGTTGTGGAGAGAATTGAGAGGCCCAGATGGATTTTACTTCGTTTTTGACGTCCCTGGGGACTTCCTTTGTGATATTTTTGGTTTTGCTGATCGTGTTTGCGTTTCTCTCGAGTAAGCCTGGGAACAATGTGGTGTACTACCCCAACAGGATCCTCAAGGGGTTGGATCCATTGGAAGGAGGGTCCAAGAGCCGCAACCCTTTCTCTTGGATCAAGGAGGCCGTGTCTTCTTCAGAACGTGATGTTGTTACCATGTCTGGGGTCGACACTGCCGTCTACTTTGTCTTTCTCACCACTGGTTTCTTCCTTTTCCCTTTTTTCTATCTGTATATCTGCCTGCTGCATAACTTCCTCTTTGTTGAAGCTCCTAGGATAAAACTTGGATATGGTTTTATAGGTAGTTTTTGGTCTTGTTCTCCAATAAAAGTTGGAATTTTATCTAAATGAAACTTCAATTTTGATTCAAGAATAATATCAACAGCTCATGAGGAATTACATCATATGTTATGCTCAATTAGAACATAGAAGAATCTTCGTAAGATTGTCTGGTACCTTGAGAAAATTTTCACTGATAATTACAATAATACTACCTTTGTTTTCTTTTTTTGATAATTTGGACAGGAAACAACAGCATTTCATTGTATTCACTATTTATCGGTTTTGCCTTTAAGAGCTGAAACAGGATTCTTTAGAAACATTAATCCTCAGGAATGAGTTCTCGATAAAATTTAGGGAACTGATTTAAGTAATACTTGAAATGTCAAGCTTTGGTCTTTTTCCGTGTTCGTATGAATGTGAAGGACAAATTCCTGGTTCTATTTGGCTTACTAGTATTATACAAAACTGGGAAAGAAATTTTGAATTACACTGAGAAAGTCGCATGTTATTTCAGTTTGCTTTTCTTGTGATTGTTGAGTTTTTTTCCTGATTTTAAGGCACATAAGGTTATCTTCTAGAAACTCTGTTCATCTTTTTTTCTGCTTTTGATTCAGCATAGTACATTTTAAATGGTTAGGACAGCCCGATTCTTGCTTGTGTGAGCAAAATGCTACACTATATGCATCGGTTATCTGTGACCTATGTGTGGCTTGTAGACAATTGCATTTTGCGTTTTCATCCTCAAAATATGTTTTCACATCACATGACACAAAGAGAAGAGAAGTCTTTTCCACTATAATATTTGTTTCCCCTATAAATATTTTGTCTGGTGATAAGCTTTAATATTTTGCAATAGTTATCTATAACATGCTTATGGGATGACTAATGAATCCAGCATAAAGTTTTTAATTATTATTATTATTGTTCTGTGCTAGTGTTGAGTATCCTAGTTTTATCTGGAGTTATTCTGCTACCGGTTCTTCTGCCGCTTTCTGCTACTGACAATGCTATGAAGAGACAAGGTGCAAAAGCACAAACAACTAGCAAAGGAACTTTCAATCAACTTGACAAGTTATCAATGGCTAACATCACGGTAAGATCAGTATTTTTTTCCAATAATATTATAGTAAATCGTCCTTTTAATCAACTAATTAGCTGTGTGTGTCAGTGTAGGCAAAGAGTCCAAGGCTGTGGGGATTTTTAATTGCCTGTTATTGGGTTTCAATTGTTACATTTGTTCTCCTGTGGAGAGCTTACAAGCATGTCTCATGGCTGCGAGGCGAAGCTCTTAAGTCTCCTGATGTGAGGCCTGAACAGTTTGCTATAGTTGTGAGAGACATACCTAATGCTACTCAAGGTCAGACTAAGAAGGAACAGGTTGACGCTTATTTTAAAGCCATCTATCCAGAGGCATTTTACAGATCTATGATCGTAACAGACAACAAAGTGGTAAGGTGTTCTTGCGATTGCCTTTTTCATACCCTCTAGATTAATTATACTATTTCTGACTCCGTATCAAAATTTTGAAAGATGATGCATGTAACATCCATTTAATGTGGCCATATATCATGGAAATGAAAGAAAATGAGGAGAATTCTATAGAAGTAACCCGTTATATCCATTAATTCTAAATGTCTAGTGATTTTGTTGTTCCTGTAATGTAAATGCTAGTTTTTCCTCACTGAATATTGTACTATCTAATTTTTGCTAACAGGTGAACAAGACTTGGGAGACCTTAGAAGGGTATAAGAAGAAGCTTGCCCGTGCTGAAGCAGTATATGAAGGGTCTAAAACAACTGCCAAACCAGAAGGAACAAAGCCTACTAACAAGACTGGCTTCCTTGGGCTAGTTGGTAAAAAGGTGGATAGCATAGATTATTACAAAGATAAGATTAATGAATTTGTTACCAAATTGGAATCTGAGCAAAAGGTCACCCTTAGAGAGAAGCAGCAAGACGCTGCTCTGGTGTTTTTCTCAAGTAGGGTGGTTGCAGCGTCTGCAGCTCAGAGTTTGCATGCACAAATGGTTGATACTTGGTCAGTCTTTGATGCTCCTGAACCCAGTCAACTAATATTGCCTAATTTGAAAATCAAGTATTTTCAGAGAGAGCTGAGGCAGTACTTGGTGTATGTCATTGTAGCACTGACTATATTCTTCTACATGATCCCAATTACATTTGTATCTGCATTTACTACTTTGGATAATTTGGTGAAATATCTTCCATTCATAAAGCCAATTGTTCGTATAGCGGCTTTGAGGACAGTGTTGGAAGCTTACCTCCCTCAACTTGCGCTGATTATTTTCTTGGCATTGTTGCCCAAGTTGCTTCTGTTCTTGTCTAAATTTGAAGGCATTCCAACCGAAAGTCACGCAGTTAGAGCTGCATCTGGAAAATATTTTTATTTCATCGTGCTCAACGTTTTCATTGGAGTTACTATAGGTGGAACCTTGTTCAAAGCATTCAATAAAATTCAGAAGAACCCCAGCTTAAGTGAAATTTCGTCCTTGCTAGCTGAGAGCCTCCCGGGCAATGCTACTTTTTTCTTGACCTATGTCGCCCTTAAGTAAGATGTCTTCCTAACTTTATTTTATTTAGTTTATTTATCTGTGGTGATACATCATTTTGTTCATAAAATGATTCATTTACAAGTAAAAGGAAATGCAGAAAGCTTAAAATTTTAGAAAATGGTCTTCCTCATTATAGCTAGCTTGTTATCATCTTTTCCTACATTCTTTTGAAGTAGAAGTTACTGTGTTTTTAAAAGGCGTGATACTTTCTAACATGATTTGCGTGTAAAAGTGTAAAGTTGAACATTTGGAATATTCCTACTAGATTAGACATAAGTAGAAAAGGGTTCGCCTTTCTTTTTTAATTTTAAATACTTGACTTGACATGACATAGATTAATTGATTTTTTCTCTGTGTTAGATTTTTTGTTGGCTATGGCCTTGAACTGTCCCGAATAGTTCCTCTTATTATATACCATTTGAAGAGAAAGTATCTTTGCAAGACCGAAGCTGAGTTGAAAGAGGCTTGGCGACCTGGAGATCTTGGTTATGGAACTAGAGTTCCTGGTGACATGCTGATTGTCACAATTGTCTTCTGTTACTCTGTTATTGCTCCTGTGATAATCCCATTTGGTGTTCTATATTTTGGCCTAGGATGGCTTGTACTGCGAAATCAGGTGAAGTTCTTGGAATTTTGTTTAATGAACCCAGTTTAATGTTTTTTTATGGCTAACCTTTCCTTAAGTCTCAATTTAGTACTTCATTGGTTTTTGTGATGGTCCCTTTTACCAAGCTATTTTTAAATCAGACCTGTTAGTAAATATTTTTTTACGAGTTTGTGTATACTTATTAATCAACAGGCACTCAAAGTCTACGTACCATCATATGAAAGTTATGGAAGAATGTGGCCTCACATACACAACCGTGTACTAGCATCTCTGATACTATACCAAATTACCATGTTTGGGTACTTTGGGGCGCAGAAATTCTACTATACACCACTTGTGCTTCCTCTGCCCTTTTTGTCATTGATCTTTGGTTTTGTCTGCGCAAAGAAATTCTACCCTGCCTTCGAACATCCAGCACTTGAGGTTGCAGCTAATCCACTTAAGGAACCTCCCAACATGGAATTGATTTTCAGATCTTTCATTCCACCAAGCTTGAGCTCTGAGAAGATAGATGATGATCGGTTTGAAGATGCATTGTCTTCAGTTTCGAGAACAACACCTGTTTGATGTAATTATCTGAATTTCAACTGCTTTTTACGTGTTAGTTGTAGTCTTGTAGCGATACCTTTAGATATTTTATTCATTGTTCATAATACGTCTTAGGAACCAGGATGTTGAGTGTTAACTGTTGTGAATGTGATTGTGTAAGAAATCGTTGGATGGTGTGATAATATTTCCAATGTAGTGTTATGTGATGTTTGTTCGACTTGTAATCCTTGCGGATCAATCTTATGGTGTTCAGTATGCAATTCATAATTTTTTTTATTGGTACAGAGTGAGAATTGATATGACTTTTCACCGAGTCAAAGTGATAATGTTGAATATTTATATTGTATTTATATAGAGCTTGTTGTAATAGGATGTATGGGATTTTTTTGAGGGGATACGTTTACGAGATTTGACACCAATAAAACAAATTCATATGAAGGATTAGAGTACCACTTTCAACCTAAAATCCACTTTCAATTCAAAACCTTAGTGATGAGTTTGTACTATTTTTTTTTTTCTACATTTACATTTAGAATTTCTAATACGTGAGAACTAGAAAAAGTTCTTGATATAACATAATATCCATCGAAAAAATATCATTACCAGGATATGTAACGATTATGTACTGCGGGTTCGATTCATGTGAACCTGCTTCTGTAAAGGCAGTTATACTGCTATAATTAAGGAACCAGTTCAGTAGGAGTATAGTTTGTAATTAATAAAGAAGTGGAAAAGACAATTGACGAGGAGATACTGCTATGAATAAGGATGTGTGTTGTTAAGAGTTTTGACAAATTACATTCAATCTGAGGATTAACCAAAATTCACTCGATGCTGAACCTTTATGCTGCTTCTTTTTCTTACCCTACACTAACGTCTCTCAATTTATACAAGAAAATAATGTCAGATATCCTTCTCGTTCATACATATACCTTACCTGATTTTTTTTATGCAATTATATAAATTCAAGAAGATGAAACTAATATAGAAAACTAAAGAGATAATGTAATTTCAGTCAACCTTAAGGTGAGTGTAATTTGCCATTCATGTTAAAGAATGAAAAGATTTGTTGCACAGGATATAATGTGTATTAAGGGTTGGTTTTTGTTTAAGGTAAAAGGAAAACAATTCATCCACTACCAATTAGAATTAAAATAACACATATTCTTATCAATTTAATAATTGACTTGTTCAAAATAAAAATTAAAACTGCTTTACAATATCTAAGGCACGTTTCCAACATTAAGTTATAGGAAGCCACACTATATATATAACTTAATGCCAAAAGATAAACATTGCAAAGAGTAACACAATTGCATCAGCAAATATGATCACCATCGTTACACACGCGGAATAATTCTGCTTTATTCAGAACACAGAAGATTAATGTAATTTCCCCCCTTATGCGGCGAGCAAGACCAATAGGGATGCTCCAAACCATGGAGAATTAGGAGTAAAAGATAAATATCCGTAACTAATACAAACAGATGCTAGCAACTGTAAAACTTTTAGCTAACATCTATTTCAGATTAATTCTTGGAGAAAACAAATGATGAACTAAGGGCGAGAAGCCAACAATAAAGAACAATCAGCTGAATATTGGGAAGCTTTGGTTCTTTGCACAATACCTTAAGATACTCATCCACTCCAGCAAACTATCCACGAGCAACTTCTGCATGTCACAAAGCCATGAGGTGGAAATTCATCTGTCAGTATTTACAATGCTGTGGTCTAGTCTATTCAGCATGCTCAGAGGCAACATTTTATCATAAAAGAAGCTTGCGCCACCTTATCATCAATATCAGTGTTTATAGAACTAACAACTAATCAGGTGCCCCCTCCATTCACATTGCAAGCTAAATTAGTCCAAAGGAAGTTGAGAGCAATTTTCCATGCAAATGCAACTATTTATCTGCATCAGCACTCATTCAAGAAAATCAGTTGTCTCATAAGAGCAGGAGATTGACTAAGCTACGCTCCAACAAAAGCAGAGTTATATGCATCTTATGCTACTTCAAGTAAATGCATTAGCACAAAACCTACTCCCGGCACGAAAAATGCAAGTCCTCCAACAAAGTCTTGTACATCTTCTCACCCATGGAAGCATCCCTCTTCTTGCATTCATCAAGCAGTTCAAAAGCATCATCGACCCTTCCCTCCCGACACAACCCTTCCAAAACAGTCTTGTAAGTGAGATGATCAGGGGACCTAGACTGCCCCAACATATCAAACACAACCTCAATGGCTTCCTCAAACCTGCGCTCCATCGCAAGACTACACACAATTATCACATAAGTACTGGTACTAGGCACAAGACCATTCCCTCTCATCTCCCTATAAAACCCCAACCCCTGACTCACCCTCCCTTTCTCACACAATCCCTTGGCAATGTAGCCATAACTATAAGCATTAGGCTCACAGCCATACAACCCCATTTCGCGAAAAACCCGAATCGCCTCATCCACCTCCAAGCACATGGAATAAGCCTTGATGATCATGTTCAATACAAAGGTATCAGGAATAACACCAGAAGCCTTCATTTGTTTAGTCAAAGACCTAACTGCGTGCAGATACACATAACAAACATGCAACTTATTGAACCTCCGAAGCAGCGAATTGAACAAAAGGGTATAGGTTTCGAGATCAGGTTTACAATCGTTGGAATTAAGCATCTTCTTGTAGACATCGAAGGCGCGATTGAAGAGGAATTTGCGACCGCAGCAGAATCGAATGATGGAGTTGTAGAGAGGGACAGAGACGTCGTGGCAGGCGCCGGCAATGACCTCCTCTATTAGGGTTTCGGCGTGGTTGTAGCGGCGGCCGGAGATTAGGTGTTTAATCATGAGGAAGTAGGTGTGGCTGGTGTGCTTGTAGTTGCGCTGCTGCGCGGTCCAGCGGAAGATATCGAGGGCCAGGTCCGGGTCAGATTGGGCCTGCAGTGCCTGGGCCACGTCGGAGGGGGTGAAGCCCGGTTTCAGGGCCTGGACCCACGTCTCGAATTGTTTCTCCGACGGGGTTCTCGATGGCTGGGTGGAGGATGGGCGCGCGTGGAGTAGGAGGCGCGTGAGAGGAAGAGAGGTTCGTGGGCGCGTGAATGGGTTGAGGGAATAAGCGGTGACGGAGCGGAGGGTGAAGAGGCGTTTGGGGATGATGATTGCCATTTCGTCAGAAAAAAGGAATGGGAAACGTTGGGAGTGACTGAAAAGAACGTTCTTTTGCTGCGATCTTCATAATTCAAATAAACCCTAACCATTTTAGGGTTTTTCCAATTTAAATGTAACAAATCAATTTGAGTTATTCTACAAATCAATTTTCCTAGTTTTCATATATTATGCTTAAGTTAAATATAGAGATAAAACTTTAAAAAATAATAATTTTAATTTAAGACAGAGCAGCCGAAACGTATTATAACCCAACTTTTGTAATAATAATATAGATTGTATTGAAGAAATGTTAAAATAATTCAAAAATTTAAACTGACCTAACAAACTACTGAGTCTTACATCCCTTGAAAGAAATAGTGTCTGGGAAGAGAAGGGAAGAAGTGGGAAGTGAAGCATTGTTGTTGGAGAAGAGAAGAGAAGAAAAGAAAAGAAAAAAAGAAGAAAAAGTGGTTATTTGTGAATGATGTCTGGGAGCAGAGGAAGGTTGGAGTTGGTGGTGAAGAAGCGGTTGATGAGTTTCATGATCTGGCAATCCATTTCATCTTCTCTTGTCTTCCTCTGTTTTCTCTGTCTCCCATTCTCTTCACCTCACTACCCTCTCTTCTCCTTCCTCCTTTTCCTCTCCTCCCAACTCCTCTTCTCCCCCACCCTCTCCCTCCTCTCC
>Ga0123341_1001272_pt1 | contig 18474 bp, 8 predicted proteins | sample Turbeapinknodule_FD_89959 | JGI IMG/M metagenome (GOLD analysis project Ga0123341, IMG submission 89959) | Root nodule microbial communities of legume samples collected from Mexico - Turtle bean Mexico pink nodule | ecosystem: Host-associated > Plants > Roots > Nodule | place: Mexico: Nepantla...
ATATATAACAATATATCTATTTTCGTTTTATGATATATCTCTTATTCCTATTTTATCTTAACATATTTTAAAATTTAAAAAAAAAATAAACAACTTACATACTAAAAGTAAAGGCACACACTTCAATTACTTTATAAAATTTACACTTATTTTTTCATACAAATTTATACAGTTTTTCTAAAATTTCTGGTATTAAATTACATATATTAAATATAAAAATAATAATATAAATAGTAATTTTTAGTTCATGATAACGCATGTGCTCCACTTGTGTGTATATATATAATCTTCTTTCTCCCATTACTACATTCACAGCAAAAATTTGGTAAGTGTAGAAAAGGTGGAATTATTAACACTTGGATGTGATGTACTTGAATTTTATTTTATTTTATAGGCGCAAGTGACTAAATTAGCCTGCTGCTATATTTTTTTATGAAGAAATTCTTTCAAAAAAAAGTATTTATAAAAATATTTCTTTATTAACATGAATTTTTTTTTAAAGTATTTTTTATCAATTTTAAGTTTATTCTTATGAATGTTAGAGATCTCACATCAACTAGAGATTAAGACATTTCATTGTATATAAGTGAGTGTAAACCTCACTCCATGAGCTGGTTTTATGGGGTTGAGTTAGACTTAAATCCACTTCGTAATATGGTATCAGAGCCATTTTCGAGACTATCCTAACAAGTATTTATTGGATTTATCAAGTCACCCGCTATCAGACTCTTATCGGCACCCATAATATGTTATCCCACACACGAACTCTTAAAGATAAAAAAAATTAAAAAATATGAAATATCATAAAAAAATTATGATGGAGTAAAAATATATTTAACCCTTTTTATACAATAGAATTTCCTTAATCTTAAACCTATTATGAGTGAGCAAGGGCCACTTAGCCCTCCAATTGTAGGACCAAAAGGGAGGGTGGGGAGATGAACACAATTAATGAATTAATCAAGCAAATAAATAGCTATTAATTGCAAAACAAAATTATTTAAAAGCCAATACACACGTGAGATCATGACTCAAGAGTCAAAGCAGAAAGTCAACTGAAGGAAAGGGTTTTATTTTATTTAAAAAAAACCCTAAAAAAGAGAGAATGTTTATGTGCAGTGTGTGACAGAAAAGAAGCAGAGAAAGAAGTGGTCTTTGCTTTCTCACCACGACCATAATTCGTAGGGTGGGTTCACCTTATATTATTAATTAATTAATTAGTATATTTATTTTTAACTTTTATATTTTATTTAATTTTGTTTCTAATGGATGCCCCTCCACTAAATCAGCTAAGTGTGTCACGTTTTGTTGGTGCTGCGGATGCTGTGAATGAATCTGCGATGCGATACGATACACCCACGCATCACATGCATATGCGTATGCGTATATACGCGTAGATCTGGAGGAGTGAGCAGAACAGAGGAGAAGGAGAAAGAACAACACAGGCGCTGTTTGTTTGTTTCACACGCACGAGGCCATGTCGGGATTCAGAGACGCTCACTGTTTTCCGCGTCTAGTCCTCGCTGTCAATCTCGCTCTCGCTCTTCTTCACGCCCTCGTTGCTTCCCTTGCCTTCTTCCAGGTTTTCCCTTACGCTGCTTCCTGCATTTGCCTCTCGCTCCACAATTTAGGTTTTCTTCTTTAATTTCGATTTGGAACATGCCGAACCGAGAGAATGTGTTGGATTCGAGAGGATAAAATAAACGTGCATTTTGAGCCTTTTTTTTTCTGTTTCTTCTCCGTTATCGTGTGCGGTGACGGTTTTCTGAATTCAATCATTTGATGTTATTAGATGTTTTAATTTTCAGGGCTTTTTGTTGAACCGTTTTTTTTTTTAATATTCAATTGTTAGTTTTAGTGGTATGCTTGTCTGGCTAATTGGTTTAATTTTAGCTACTCTTTAAGTTGACTTTTTTGTGGTTGCACTTTGTCTCTGTTTAGTTTTTGGGATTCGTTGATATTCCATAACACTGATTTGAGATATTAAGCTCTGTGCTAAAGTGGAAGTGCTGAAGACTAAGTTATATGTGTTTACTTATTGTCGTTTTCTTTTTCTTTTTTAATTGGGTGCTGCAGTTGATGAGGATTCACTTGAGAAACGCGCAGCTTGGTTTGACTCGGCAAAAAGTAAGTGCATTTTAAAGGCTACTTGTCGAATTTTCTGCTATAACCGGATCTTTTCTCAATAGATGAATCTGTTTGTGTTGTAAATGTATTAAGTGATTGGTTGTCATTCGCCATTTACTGGTTAGTACTGTAGCCTGTGTATAGCAGTGCTGTTGGAATTATGTCTATACCAATTATCGAGATATGAGAGGATTTCCATTGTAGCATTCGCTAGAGCTTTAGGATATGAGTCACTGGTCTAATGTGTGCATATTGAAGGCTAGAAGAATGTGCTTTCGTGACTACTTGAAGTTACTGTGCTTAGTAATTCCTAGATGGAAATATTTGCTGCTTTCACTGCAGAATTCAACTGCTCTTCTTTATCCTTTCTGCCTTGCATCGTTTATATATTTTGTTGATGCTTTGGGGTGTTAGATATTTGTGTAAGAATGTTGAATTCTGAATGTATGCAACAATTTCAATGTAATGTCCAAGTGTCTATGAAATAGTTCAAGTTAGTGCTGTCCTTTATAATAAGAAAGGATAGAAATATTGCAATGCAGTTATGCATTTGTATAACGTTGCTCATAGGAATTTTTGTCTCTGAATTTTTATAAATATATAAACTTTTATGGTTTTTTAGTTTTCATGCTCTACTCAATTCTAGGCTTTTTTTACTTGCTATTACCCCAGGATTTGTTTATACATATTAAGCTTCTAATGAAATGTAAATATGGTGTGATGCAGGTGTTCCATCTATTGATTGGATCTTCTAATTTGGGTTAGTTGTATTTTACTTTTGATGTTCAAGTATATTGTATGTGTTATTTATGTCATCATTTCCTCTCTTGTACCTCTCTTGTATTTATGGTTAATTAATTTAAGCCATTTAGCATTTCATGGTTTGCTACACTATAGGAGCCAATTCTGATATTTTATCCAGTAATTGTTATAAATTCATAAGTGATTGGGTTTAGGTAGATTTGGTTCATGGCTACATCATTTCATAAGAAAATTCGACTTTTTAATTGTCTTGCCATTCATTAGTACTGCCAATTTTCAAGTTTGTTTTACATGAGAGTTCCTCTATACTTTGGCAGTTTGACCTGCTTTACCTATTTCGCTTCTTAGTTTTCTTTCTCTATTCTAGGTTAATACCTTGGCTGAGATGGCTATATTTCTAGTGTTTCTCTATCAAACATCCATTGTAGTTTTGTCACATCTTTCACTAGTGTAAATTTTGAGTGATAACAGTTATGTTTGATACTTTACATTCATTTTCCCTTATGCCTCTTGAAATGTCACCAAAATCCCAGAAGTATGATTCAAGTGAAAAAGAAATAAATATATACACCTATGAAGCACTTACCAGTTCTGAAATGTCAGGCTATTAACAGTGCTATATATACTGAGAATTTGATTACCAAGGAAAAAAGGCTTTGTATTCCTTACTCCTGGTCATTTTCTTTTCCATTTTTCATAAGAATGGGTGCTTAAGATGGGGATGAATCCCAGCTAGATCCCTAAAGGCTAAAGGACTAATGATGCTTGGGCCTTGGTCAGAATTCTTTAGCATATTGGTAAACTTGATAGTAAGTCTGTCACAGAGACAATTACCTTGTTACAACTTTTAGAAAGTGTTGAATGTTTAGTCCATAGTTTCTGTTATTTTGTTATTATTTTCATCTATAAATAAACAATCCTATGTGTGTAATTTACACAAGGGATATTAATCCTATATTTTTTTTATTTCTTTATTCTTAATATGGTATCAGCGTCATTTAGAGTTTATCCTAACAAAAGTTTTTTTTAGACTTATCAAACCACCCACTATCGAGCCACTATTGGAATACCCATAAATATATAGTCTCACGCACGAGTTGGGGGGTCTTGCCATGAGAGAAGGGTGGGGGATGGAGATCCCACATTGACTAGAGATAAAGATTTTTCATAATATATAAATAGGTGCAAACTTGACCTTATAAATTGGTTTTGTAAGGTTGAGTTAAGCTTATGTTCCTAGGTCTCCCTTCAACTTATCATCCATTTGTCGTCTGATATGTTCCCTTGATTGTGTTATTTCTTTAAATAATTGGCACTAGATGTGAGTCTCATAGTCTTTATCACCTACGAACAATTGAACATGTTGGTAGGGTCATGGATTCTCCATCTCTCCTTCATGCTCAACTAGGTCATCCTAGTCTTGTCAAGACGCAACACCTTGTTCCAAGTTTGTCAAAAGTCTGTAGTTTGTATTGTGAGTCATGTCATTTAGGTAAACACTCAGTTCTTTTCCTAGTAATGTCTCACAACGTGCTTCATCCCATTTTGCCTTAGTTCACTCTAACATTTGGGGATCAAGTTGTGTTAAGTCTAATTTAGGATTTCAGTATTTTTTTACTTTTATTGATGATTATTCAAGATATACTTGGTTATTTTTTATGAAAACTTGTTTTGAGGTGTTTTCTATATTTCAATCTTTTTATAACAAAATTAAAAATCAATTTGGAGGTTTGATTTGAACTTTACGCAATGATAATGCTTGTGAGTATTTTTCTCGTTCTTTAACCACTTTTATAAAATCTCATGGCATTCTTCATCAAACCTCATGTACCTCTCATCAGTGATAATGCTTGTGAGTATTTTTCTCGTTCTTTAACCACTTTTATAAAATCTCATGGCATTCTTCATCAAACCTCATGTACCTCTCATCAGAATGGGGAGGCTGAGTGCAAGAATAGACATCCTGTTGAAACTACTCACACTATTTTAATTTATGGTGATGTTCTTCAAAGATTTTTGGGTGATGTTGTTCTTAGTGCATGTTATCTAATTAATCGCATGTCATCTTCGGTTTTAGAGAATAAAATTCCTCATTCTATTTTATTTCTTCATGAACCTTTTCATCACTTACCACTTAAAGTTTTTGGGTCTACATTTTCTGTTTACAATTTTTGTCCTGATCTTGATAAATTATCTGCTAGGTCACACAACAAATGTGTTTTTTATGGTTCACTAGATCTCAAAAATGATATCAATATTTCGCACCCTCTCTTAACCGTTATTTCATTTCGGCATATGTCACTTTCATTGAGTCTTTATTTTAAGTTTTTATCTTCACCTATGTCTACATCTGATTAAGTACAATATTCCTTTTGTCTTTGATCCTCTTGTTATGTCTAGTGTACCTAAAGATTTCCCGCCTCCACCACCTTTTCAAGTTTATAGTCATCGTCAGGCTTCTCATCATCCACCGAATGACTCTCTTCTAGTGCCAAATCCTCCGCATCTTCTGGCTTCAGTGGTTGAACTTGATTTTCCCATTGCTTTTCGTAATGGAATACGTTTTACCCGTAATCCTTCTCCACATTATACTGCTTTAAGCTACCATCAACTATCTCAACCTTTTTATACCTGCCTTCCGTCTATTTCTTACGTGTCTGTAAAGTCTGTAGGTGATGCTTTAGCTCATCCTGGTTGGTGTCAGACAATGCTTGATAATAAGTGCTCTTCAGACCAGTGGAACTTGGGAACTTGTTCTTTTACCTTCTAGGAAGTCTATTATTGGTTGGAGGTGGGTTTTCGCTATCAAAGTTGGTCCTGATGGTACACTATTGATTGTCTAAAAGCTTGTCTTGTGGTTAAAGATTATACACAAATTTTTTGTTTAGACTATGGTGATACATTTTAACCAATAGCAAAGATGGTTTATGTTCGCTTATTCATAGCCATGGCAGCTCTTCAATGATGGCTTCTTTATCACCTGGATGTCAAAAATGCTTTTCTTAATGGGAAATTGTAGGAAGAAATTTATATGGAGCAACCTCCTGGTTTTGTTGTTCAGGGAGAGTCATGTATGTATGTATGTATGTATAGACTAAATTTCTAGGATAAATATTTCACCAAATCCACTTGTGGGTTAGAAAGTCATAATAGAAGTCATGCTATTTCATGTTAATTAGAAATTCTTTAAATGGTATAGGTCAAGTACTAAAGTCTTAGACTTTTTACAGTTAGTCCAATCTTATCTGTTGTGCAGTGAATGGCAGACTTAAATCTGGAATCTTGCATTTAATGGAAAACATACTTCGAGTATCTTTTCGTAGATCATGATAAATTTGATTGTGCAATGAAATGGGGTCCCAATTTTCCCTTATAACTTTATCAAGGTGAATTCGTTGCTCATGCTCCTTGATCATAATTGAAAACTTGGCAAGTCTGTCATTCTTTTGGCCTTCCAAGATTGCAAAGGCTGATATCGTGGGTGGCTTGCAATGGCCATCTAAATAATCTGAGACAGCTTTATCATAAGTATAGGGTTTAGGCAATGAATTTAATGTAAAACCACCTTAGTTTCATGCATAACAATTCTTCTGTGCAGAAGAGATATTCTTTTGATAACTTCTTTGTCATCTGTCCAATATGAGAATGGTTTTGTTTTAGACTTGTAACAAAATACATGTGTCGATGAATAAAATATGAGCTGTCAATAATTCATAACCCTCCCTACGTTTTCTCTTTATTCCTTCTAAACTACTAAATTTAAAAATTCAGGTTATGTCATTTATTTGGCATTGACACTTATTGCTGCTTGCAATGGATGGACCTTTTGGTCACACTCTTGTGGTTTCATGTTTATGGGTAAGCCTCCATTCTTTATTGACTAGACACCTGTGATATATTTTCATCCTTAATTAAAATGTTTGAATTGTTGAAAATTGTTTTGCAGCTTTCCCCAAAGTACTTTTTTTTGCAGCATTTCTTCTTCTTTTATCCTTCTGGTATGTAATCTTGCTTATTGTTATGACATTTAAATTTGTTTGATGAACTAGCTTCCTAGAAAAATTTACTTATAGCAAGTACTTGCAAACCCTCTTTAGTAGGGATGGCAATGGATAGGTGCTAGGTAAAATTATATGTTCCCATACCCACATGCTTATGTTGGTCATAAATTTAATCACATTACCCCTATTAAAGATATGATTGGATTACATTAAATAGGAAAATATGGTATGATTTGATTACATCAAATTTGGAAATATGTCAGCAAATATTTTATATTATTAGTTATTGATTTTGTTCCTTATTATTTCATCTCTTCATTATAAATCAAAGTACTCGTGTGTACAAGATACATAATTACAAGCAATTATTACCATATGGGATAAGAGGAGTACTATCCTCCGTGACATGTTTTGTCATTCATTTGTTGTTAGACAATGACTTTCCCAAGAGACACTGGCCCTGACTTTGTCAACTTGACTTTTTCTCTTGGAGTGAACAATACGCTTAACTATTTCACTTTGACTCTCTCTCTCTTGATTAAACAATACTTGTTGCAACATTCTTTGGTAGTTGTGGGCGCTCTCTAATCAATTTGTCTCATTACCAATTGTGAGTGCCTTCTTAGCATTTTGCACCATGGCAGTTGTCGCACTCTTAGAGCATCTTTGCTCTTGGGCAACCACCACACCCGTTGAGCATCTTTGCTCTTGGGCAACCACCACACCCGTTGAGCATTTTTTTCTTTGGCAACCACCACCCTCTTTGAACCAACATGTACAAAGTCATGCACAAAACAAATGATTTCAACTTTGACTCATGATGGTTGCAAACTTGTAATTGTTTGGTGGTGAAGAATGGAAAGCAAGAAGTCAAGAATAAGGTACAAAATAATGCAATGTATTGTACAAGAATGTGTGAGAATGCAAACCATTGTGGGCCCATTTCTCTCTTCTCCCTTCCCTTCTATAGAATGTGAGACTCCAATTCACACTTGAACTTTAACAAGTTGTCCAACTAATAGGTGATCTAATCTAATGGCTATAGTGCTCTTAGCAAAGGTATTTTCATTTCATGGAAAAGTGAAAAGCACAATGCTTTTGCAAGGTCCAATCCAGGTCATGGAAGAATGATAAGCATACTTCTTTTGCAAGGTCCAATACAAAGGAATAGTATTGACTTATGGCTTTTGCAACATTGTACATCGCCTCCTAATCCAATTTTGCATGAACAAATGAAGCATGCTGAGATTGATTATCATTTAATTCATGAAAAGATTCTCTACATAAATCACCACATCATTTGTTAGTTCTAACATCATGTGTTGGAGATCTCACATCAACTAGTGATATGATCAAATTATACTATATAAGTGGATACAAACCTCATCTTATAAGTTGGTTTTGTAGGGTTTAAGTGTGGCTTAAATACTTGATGTCATATATATGTAATGAGATGGATGAACACACCTTATGTGCTCCAACTCTTGGGGCAAGAAGTTCCAATTAAGATAAAATTGTATTGTTATTTCTCTATATAGTTCTTGTGATACCCAGACCCACATGGACCCTCACAATTTTCATGGGTAATCAATTACCTAGCCCGAACCCATTTAATAGGTAAAATCTCTACATTGTAAGTAAATTTAGCAAATGCTCGTCAGGTCCAAACCACCATCCCTACTCTTGAGGAGTGATGCCATCCCTTTTGTGCGTGCTCGTCACTTTTATTTCTTTTTTTCATCTTACAACTGTAGTTGTGAATCTTTGATTAATTTATGTAGCATGATTGCTAAAATTTGCTATTCAAGCTGCTTGAGTATTAGTACATATCCACAACATTGACATTTGCTACCATTGACATGAAAAGAATTTCTTTATTGAATGAGTTTTGGAATGTATCTTTGAAGATGTTTGTCTATTTCATCAAATTTTAGGCCCCTGTATTTCTCAATATCTCTACAGGATGATGATTTGTTGTTATTGTTGCATAGCTAAATATGAACTAGTTTCTTTGAATTGGGGCTTTCTTTCACAGGGTTGACCTTTGCCATCAGGCAGATGATGATGATGACTACGAAGGAAGTTTTTGTGACAGCCCTTTGCTGGAAAAGACATCCAATGAATCAAACATTGCAAGCATAGATAGCCATCGAAAGTGCTTTCCTCTTCGGCTTTCTCGGGTTGGAAATCGGCAAAAGATTGTGATTTTGGTATGCGAAACAATGAATGTTTCTTATGTAGTTTTGATTTTGTGGTATCGTTTTTCCTCTTTACTATGACTGTTGTCTAATAACTTACTTTACAATGTATTTCCTTCGTATATAATGATGATTCATGATTTTCCAGGTTACATTGCTAGTTTTCATTACCATGATGGCATTTGCTGTGATAATCTGGATTGGGCTAGGAAAGAATCCCATTGATTCTGAAGTGGCAGCTCAGGTATGGCCATTGTCATTTTAGCTTTTGATTATAATCTATCCATGAAAAAGGACTTAGATCCAAAAGGATTTGCTGAGGATTTAGTTAATGACAAAATACAATGTTATCATTTGATTCATATAGCCAATACCTAGTGGAACAAGGCTTTGGTTACTGTTGTTATTTATAATCAATGTTTTAAGTAGCACACTATAGCTCTGCTATAACAGCTAAACGGACCCTGCCTACAGGGGCTGCTGTAGTGGAGCGGCTTAGTGTAGTTTTCCAACTAGAAGATTGAATTGGGACCTGTATTGGCACTATAGCAGCGCTGTGTTGATTCCAAAAAACCCTTTGAAGTATGGTTTGTGACCAAAATTATCTTGCAGGTATATTTAGATCTTTCTGCTATTGGAATGCTTTTGTTGGGAGGAGCATTAGCCTGCTATGGTGAGCAACCGCTATTCTGTTTCTCCATTTTAAGTTTCAGTAGATTTGAATGTAATTTGTTTCTTTTGCTTGAGTGGATATATACTTGCTTGGTTTGTCTGTCGAAGTGCATCAATGTTGAGCAGTACTAAAACCTAGATACATATGTATGTATTAAGCTGAGATTATCTAGAAGGCCTGTTCTTGTCCAATTAAATGGATTTTATGTCCTCAAAATGCATGTGATACTACGTTGTGTAATTCTAAAGTCTCTATTTATTATTATCTCCACTCTCATGTAAAAAAAAACTAACTTCACACAGATTAGGGAAAGTAAGTGCAATAAATTTTACTAATCTATTAGTATTCTTCCTAAAATGTCTTCATAAAAAAAAATACATATAATGTTGGTGTAACCAAAAGTCAGACATTAATTAAAGTTAGGGTATTTTAGGAAAATTATCATTAAATGAAGTAAAAGTAGTTAAAATTTGTTTATATTTGAGAATAAGAAAAGTGTGATTTTTTTTGCTTATAACTGAAAGGAGGTAGTATTTGATTATTATTATTCCTAGTTATTTACAAATACAAATAATAACATGAATAGCCAAAAAAGCTGTTATAGTAACATAACATGTACCTAGGACTTTATTCTTGCTAAAAAAACAGAGTGGCATACACATGTCTACTATGTTTATACTGTGTACATGTTGGAAAATTCGAGATCACTTGGCCCAAGTCAGTTACTGAGGTGCAGTTTAATGCCAATTAGTTTTAAGATGAAATCTAATATGCTTTTAGAAGCTACCTAATCTTTGAAAATGTCTAATCCTCCACACATCATGGCACAAATGTTCAGTCGTAGTTGTTAGGGGTGTGTTAAGATATCCGAAATTGGGTAGGAATATGATTAGAATACTCCTTACAGATCTTGGGCAATTCTTCTCCCCTGATGTCACCTTTGGAAGGAAGTTAGACCTACCTTTGTTCACAATATGTTATTAAAGTTGATAGGCATTGTTGTTGCTTCCATGGTGTGTGAAGGGGATCTCTAGCATTCATATGGTTTCTATTGTGCATTTCCAAATTCGGTAGGCATATGCAGAGGAAGACGTGGGGCAATCCAATATTGCCTGTCTTAATTATTAGGGTACATTACTCATTAGGCAACTTCACTTGATACCAACTGGTTTTGAGAATAAATCCAACGTGGTAACAATCTATCAAAACCGCTATGACCACTTGTTGGGAAATCCAAGTTCACGAGCCAACCAAACAAATAAGAGAACAAGACACTGCCATCAAACCAAAAGTTTAAGGTAACAAGTTTATGGGTCTATCTCACTTCTATGTGGCTCAGCTTGCTCATTTCTACACAATGCAGAACTTCAACTAATATTTGATCTCTAACAAACTCTATCTTAAGGGAGTCCCTTCCACATTTTGTCCACAAGTACTCAATGGTGATCTTTACTTGCATTGCCAATCACCTAGTTGACACATTGCATGGATGCCCTGTCAGAAAGACTTTCAATACAAGGGATCATTTGCACACTAGGATCCACCACCAACTTCATTATACTTGTCTAAGTTGACCACCTTGAACCATAGACTTTGATACCATTGTTGAAAATCTAAGTGAGAGAAATATCAAGAAAATCTTGACCAATGGGTCAAAGTTGGTGATTTGCCCTGGTGATTGGTTTAGATGATGAGTACAATGGAGTTGGTGGTGAATCCCGTGTGCATATGATTCTTTGTATCAAAAGTCTTCCTAGTAGTGAATTCATATGTTTACTATGTGGAGACTCATACCTGAAGGGGAGTTTGTTGGTGTTTTGATGTTTGAACATGAGTTGGAGTGAGTCCCACATTGTGTAGAAATGCGCAAATTGAGAAACATATAAGTGAGTAATACCCACAAACCTATTGTCTTCTTAGGTTTTGAGTTGAAAGTGGTATCATATTTTCTTACATGTTGGCTGTGACCCATTTGTGAAGTCTTCTAAGTGTTTCTCACTACGATTGTGCAACAAAATGTATCTAGCTTATACCAACATTTTGAGAGTAATGTTCCATAACTGGCTTTTATATGATGAATAGTTTGACAAAAGTCAAAGCATATAATGCTAGGACAATATGGGAATGGGTAAAGATGGATTATTATGCACCAACGTAGATATGTTTTTATTTACAACTAACTACTGTCCAAGTAGGTAGAGGTATATCTTAATCTCATGCTTTTTGTGCCTTCCAACTTCCCTTCCTTCATTTTAATATAAAAATGTACTTTAGGAAAGATTGACTGAAAGATTAATGAAACTTTCACCTATCTGTGAGATACGTAACCTAATTTTGTTGTAAGCCTGAGGTACTTGTATGAGTACCTGCACAACTCTCATAACCTGCACCAATGCACGTTCTCCATGTTTCCAAATTTAATAATATTGATCATTTGCATGATTTCCCAACCATAATGTTGAATTGAAATCACTCCTCCAACATAGCCTTTTCAGACAACTTACAAAAATGTTATTTAAGTGCCATTTCTTGCTTGGTTACAGGACACTTGTGATAACATTTGACCCTGATTAGTTGGCAGGTTGAAAAGGATGTTTTTTAAGCATTATTACTCACCACAAACCATCCATATAGATATAGCTTGGTTAGGGATAATAATACAGAATAGAACATATGAAACACCAATCTATAATGTATGGATTTAGGGTTTAGGGTTTATATTTTGTATAGATTAAGGTTTCAATCTCTTCTTATCATGGAGTGGAAATTTCCGTTTGCAAATAAAAATTCATTTTGTGATAACGTTAGATGAATTTATACTATAAAAGGTGTTAGTCATAGTATGATGCCTAGTGAGTTGTGGTGTGCCTCTTTTTGTCAACTGTTGTTATTATGATTTTTGTATTTCCTTTTAACAGGAATTCTATTATGCTTGAAAATGAGCAAAGTGAGAGCCGAGAAACCTTCATCTGAAATGTGGAAGGTACTACATTTCTCGTTTCCACTGGAGTACTGGACAATGTTTAGCCTCTGTGATTTTGAATCTTTTTTTTCAGGGGCATGGTGGTCTGTGACACCCATGGCTGCCATCACTTAATCTAACTTTTCATCTGATGCATACTTTATATGCTTATTTTAATTTTAAATATATTGACATATATTGAGATAGAAATATACAGTCTTCTGCTGTCATGTTTGTGTGTTTATTAAATTTAAATACATTGTTGATGGATTCAGTTTTCTCAGGTTGCAGGTTTAACTATTGTCTCCGTACTATGCTTCACATCAAGTTCATGTGTAGAACTTTTAACTGACATCCCTGTATGTATGAGTTAAATGAGTGCAAGAATTCTACTTTTTTTCTTGATAAAAGGTTTAAGATTTCCTGAACTTTCTTGTTATGTAAATTGTTTTATTATTGCAGATGCAGTATAACTGGAATCAGCAGCGTCTGAATGATGCTTACACCTCTCTTATGCTCATTTTGTATTATTTCGTAGGTATGTGCTGTTAATTTAGTTACCAGTTACTAGTTCAGTTGCAGGAATCTTCTATTCATTCCGTAAAAGTGTTTGAAACTGTTACACAGCCTGCTATGTAATACTTGGATTATGCTCTCCATTCAACTTTCACATAGCGTACCACTGCTAATTACTCTCTTAAGTGGCTTCATCTCCTTTATATCTGAATATGATCCTTCTTCCAGGTTCATCAATACCTTCAGCAGTGATACTGTGGGTAATGAGAGAATTACCACCTGCGGAAGCTGCTGGCATACCAGAAGAATCTAGTACAATAACTTTTGTTGCCGATAGTTCAATTGCAATTCATCATCCTCAACGCTGGACTACAGCAACAAGCATGCAGAATCAGGTGCCTATATATTCCTTTGGTTAAATTATCCATGCAGTATTCAACTTTTGATTTTAGAATACACAAACTGTTTTACGTCATTGTCTAAATTCTAATTTCTCCTATACTTCATCTGTATAAAACTATTTTTATGTTAACATGGATTGCTTAAAGCTTGACATGAAACTTGTTCACAATCATTTTGTTTCCCTAAGAGACTAAGAGTTCATAAGGGGAACGTAAATGATGATCCAGCATAGCACAATAGTACATCTATGCGGAATATAATAATCTTTAAAAATTGAGCAGTATAACCTTGTTTATTGAACATGCATAAGAACTGTTAGTGATATAAATGCTGCTAGTATTGCAGATATCAAGAGCGAGTCCTATATAATTATGCATTAACCTATGCAAATGTCTTGTTCTGCTGGAGTTTCGACAGCTTATTTCCTCAGAATATGTTTAACCCTAGAGCGCATCAGAGAAAATGATATGATGGATGCAAGTGCTCAAGGGCCGTGAGGTTTCCCTTCCCACTGTATTTACAATCTAAATCTAAATGTATATAGCAGCAATTTGATATATGAAAAATTCTTTTCTTTATACAAATTTTGGGACGCTACTGTTTCAATGCTGGTTGGGTATTTTTCAGAGCTTGAATAACTCCCTCCGACATCAATATGGCTGTCGCAGGTTGACCGTCTTAGCCTGCTTGCAAACTGAATTAATCAGTTGAGAAAGATTTTCTTTTATCCAAATAGTCCTAACATTTCTTTTTTAACTGCTAGGGAAAATCCTGTAGCCTTGAAATTCATCACGATATTTACAATTTTGGAATAAAATATGCTTCAATTTAAGCCTCCACCAGGATGTAGGATGCATAATCAGATCCGTTATTTGAATTTTATGCTTGAGATCACCAAATAAATAACCAAATATGGTTTGTATTAATGGAACCTAATTAGGTTGGAACAGTTTCAGTATTCATGAATACTCAGAAGAAATTAAAATGGTTTTCTCTGACAAGTTAAATACTTTTTATACCTTTCTAAACTTATTTAATCAAACGAGAGTTCTTATAAATTAATGCAAATTTTCATTTTATTTTTATTATTTCTTGATAACATTTATAGAAAACTTGTACCAAACTGAACCAAAAAAATGTATTTTTGGTAATTTCTAATAAAATATTTGTATCTATTAATTCTTTAATCATTATCTTGAGAGCAATGCCGGGGGAAAGCGCAAAATTCAGAATTTGAGTGCCAACGGTTATGCAGCTAAATGGATTTTGAATGGCCATGGGCCAAAAACGGCATAAAGGTGGAAGGCCACTGAAAAAGGCTTTTCAATGGTGCGCCACTAACACTGCAAAACTAATTGAGGGCAACACCACTAAAACACACAATGCATGCATGACGTTCATCTGTGTTGCTTCAAATTTACACTTTTACAAGAAAATGACATCAAATATAGAAGAAAAAAAAGGTCAACAAGAACTTTAGCAGCCATGTTATACAACACTTGCGAGAAACATACCTCAAACTGAGCGTACTATCAAATGAAATCCAACTCAAAAATGAAAGTGGAGTTTGGCAGCAGCATATAAAACTTCATTGTGACAAGGTACCAGAAGCATTTATCTTGGGCCATGTATATTAATGGGACATTCATAACATAACAGCATGCATAATAATAATTGAGTTGTAGGTAAAGCTCAACCTAAAAGTACAACATTATTTATGGTATTTTCTTACATAACCTGAACCAGTAAAATGTCAGTCATAATTTATTACTCAGATAGCAAGGACCTGTTCTCATAACTTGGATGGTGAGTGAGGCTAGTAACAAACGATGTTGGGGAAATACTGAATTGTTGGCGCAACATCTTACATCTTCATGGTCCAACTCCAAACTGTTCCACCTCAACTTTGAGAGACTTGAGGTATTTAACCGCTTCATCTAAAACAGTAACAGAATCCATTTGATTACCTCCACCAGGCACGATATTTCTCAATATCCTCACCATCCTCTTTATCTCCCGGTTATTCCCATCATTGTGGCAGCAACCTCTACCCTCAGAACACTTGTGTACACAAGATGATGGCACCCTCTTCTTCCTTGATTTTGAGCAATAACTGGAGCAAGTATCAGATAAACTTTCATAATGTTCATGAGTCCTCGCCGTGCTTACTTCTTCCTCATCAAAGTCTTCTAGTTCATCACCTCCTATGCTCATCAGTGCATCAATGTCATTAGGATCTTCTTCAAAAGGAGATGACAATTCTCTTTCCATTTCATTCACTTTATTCTTCTCAAAATCTTGAGAAAAATTAGCATCAACATCTAAGCCAGGACTATTAAATTTGTAGGTCATTGCAGGATGGAACATAATCCTACTTCGCTGATCTGTTTGATCAAAGATAACAAAATTCTTGGGGCAAGCCTCAGAGGGTTGCAACTTAAATCTTTCAAAGGGTGTTATCTGCCCCACACCTGGAGGTAAAAACGCATCAAAGGCAGAAGCAAGTGGAGGATGCATGTGAGCATCAGCATCAATGGACTCATCTGCCAAAGGAAGTACCATCTTCTTCGGGAGAAAATATTCCTGAGTCTGCATTATATTATCTGTTCAATCTGAGTGACGTTCAACGAGCAATGCTGATTTAGCCTATGCAACTGGCAATTATTCTGTACTAAAGCTTGAAGGAAGTTCCTAAAGGAATGTTAAAACTAAACAGCAGGTGCTAAGGTGATTCCAATTTCCATCTAACATGAAGTGGCAATGGCAACTTTTCCAAACTAAAACTTCATCTCTCTGCAGCTTTCAATGATGAAGAATATAAGGCAATCCCCCCCCAAACCAATGTCCCTCAAAGCTAGACTACGTAACAGGTTTGAGCAACTGACGAAAATACTCAGCCTGCAAAAGAAAATGGAGTGGTAAAACAGCAGTAATAGTAAGGAGGAAAACCAAAAATGAGTTTGTCGTTAGCAACAACAGTTACTGAATCTAATCGTGTTATACAATTAGAGAGAACTTCCATGGCAACCCAAAAGTGAGGAAGATGAAAAATTTACCTGGCAAACAAGCATCAATTGGTTGTACGCAATGACTCCAACACTCATTTTAATTTGTCCAACTTCCTTCACAGCTCGGTATCTCTTTATTGTTATCGCAAAGAACATCCTCAAATCCCCCAACAGCTTTGCAAATGAAATGGAGAAGAACCAAATAAAAGAGTTCCTTCGCAACCTAATGGGACTACACCCGCAACGCCAAGAAACAATATAAGACCATCCGAGGTAATATGACATGTAAAATATGAGATTCCACAAAATGTTCATAACATACAAAACTATGGCAGCTAAATTCAATGTATCGTTTCACATATTAAGAAGTTGTCATAGGAACTAACATGTTCTCCATGAAACAAAACAATTATACCAACATCACAATTGTTTTCATTCCATGGCAAGCAATAGACATAAAACATGTTAGAAGACACGTTCCAATTAAAATTTCATCAAAAACAAAACAAGAATAGTTCTACAAACTGTAGAAGCAAATTGACAGGACAAAATTCCTCACCTGAGCGAACTAATTTACAGAATCACACGAAAAAACACCACCAAGCGAACACAGTTTCTTTTGTGATCCACAAACAAGGAAACCCACGGCATCTTGACTTAGCTCCACTCCAGATTATCAGATAAGACAAACCCAAAAACCTGACCTGAACAGAGTGTCAAAGTAAGGCTTAATCTTAAAATCAAAAGCAACCATCCATAAAAGAGACACCAAAGGACTCGAGAACAAAACACTCCAATCTAGCTCCAAAATACTAAAACGAAAAGGCAAGATTTTTTTAGAAATAAAAGTAAAGTATCATGATTATCCTCAGAAAAATCTTAAATCTAATCTCAATCACATAATCCATCGTTCAACTTGCATACCCATTACCATAAACGAATTTTTGCAGCCCAACACACAGTAAAGTTCCAAACTTTGCATCAAACTAAGCCCCCCACCAAACCAGCATATCAATTTCGGAAAGAAAACACTATGTAGCAGTAGTGCAAAACTCATCACATGCATATATCCTTCTTTTTTAAAAAAGAAACAAACTTTGAGATATAGATCTTAAAACTGGAACCTCAGCAGAACAAAACAATTATTTTTACCAAAATTGACAGCAGCGTTTGAGCGGAACAAATTGGAGTCAAAGATCACAGTGACAGAGCAAGACCTAAGATTTTGGAAGAAAATAAACAAAATGAAAGAGGAATCAATGAAGGGCGGTGATGAAGAAGAAACAGAGAATTTTAGTCAGAATGCGTTTTGCCTTTGTAGCAATTTTCTTTTGTCTAAGGAATTGAAGGAGAGAGAAAGAGAGAAAGAAATGTGAGCCGTTGGATGGAATGAGCATGGTTCTTGGAAATGCACTTCCGTTTATTGCGGGTGTGATATGAACCGTTGGATGAGAGCGCGCGTGAAGAGAAAGTGGGGCCCATGAGGTTTGACAATGCATACATAATGGACTCACTCCAGTCACTAGTTTCCATGTGGAGCAGTGTCTGTTTGTGGGATTAATTAATTAATTAATTAACTAACTAAAATTAATTATACTTACTACTTCATAATTAATAAAGAAATTCACTCTTTGTTAATTAGTTAATTAATGAAGTACTTCCTTTTATAGATATTATTAAGTAATTATTACAGTTACTATTATTTTAAAATACTTAGGTTACTATGAACATTAAAATTGTTTACATGACCTTACTTTATTAATAAAAATAATATCTTAGTGTGTATTTTATGAATATGGATTTATTAAAATTATTTATTTCTTTA
>Ga0123341_1001273_pt1 | contig 18471 bp, 15 predicted proteins | sample Turbeapinknodule_FD_89959 | JGI IMG/M metagenome (GOLD analysis project Ga0123341, IMG submission 89959) | Root nodule microbial communities of legume samples collected from Mexico - Turtle bean Mexico pink nodule | ecosystem: Host-associated > Plants > Roots > Nodule | place: Mexico: Nepantla...
ATTTTATTTAACCAGTTGTTGTAGTAAAAAAAAAAAATCAGAGAACACACCTAATTATGTGGCTAAAACAATCAATTATGCTAAAAAAAATTACATAATCAATTACAATGTTAAAGAATTTAAATACATTATTATCTTATTATATATCTTTTTCAAATAACTGTCAAACATAATTTATTATTGTTTAACCCCTTAAAATGTAAAAAATCTTACAGTAGTGAATAACATAAAACAACCGTCTCCGCTCTTTTTTTAAAGTTCTTTTTTGTATTTATATATATATAGTCATGTACACAGTGTCATCATCACAATTCATACACAAATTATGTAAGTGTAAGTTATCGAAAATAAAATTCTAATATACGAAAATATAAGTAAAAACAATCAATTAGACTACTCATTTGTATATTATCTATAATTTCATTTTATTTTTTAATAATAATCATATAATACTTAATAGTTAATCATCACAACCCAACTTCATTCAAATACCATTATCAACAATCATATGATCCGCACATGGATCCATACACCAACAATATCCAACAGACGTCTTTTGGAAGACTCGTATTAAGTAGGCTCTACCAAATACTAACATATGATCTAATACCTAAGACTTAGATTTACAAGCGAATCTAGGAGAAAGAATCATGATAAGTTTAAACATCCAATACCGAGTGTCTACAACGAGACTCGATGTGTATGAACTCCCTCATCAGCTTCTCACCACCTGATATCTTAGTATATGTGACTTATATAATCAGTTAAGCTAAAGGATCTCTATTAAACATAGGTGTCAATACTTAATACCAAATCATTCAACTCATACATTATCCCAAATGTATTATTTTCATCTCATATAATTTCATTGTCCTCATACGATGCTTATCATTCACATGCAATGCATATCAATCACTCATACATTATTTAAGATTTCTCAAATCAATTACATATATATCTCAAATTCATACTCATTCCATTAGTCACATCAATCCATATCATTTAGAAATTTCACAATTCAATTGAATATACTAATTAATATTCATTTTATATTTATAAAAAAATCATATATAATCAAATTATTGAAGATATAAGAAGAAAAGAAAGAAAAATAAATAAATTTAATTAATAATTACTTTTTTTAAAGATCATTTAAAGAACAATACAACAATATAATTTTTACTTTGTTCAGAAATATCAATCCATACTAAAATTTGTTCAAACATCATTTTCAATCATTTCAATACAATCTCAACCTCGATTATTCAAACTCATATCAACTCATAATCAAATTTAGTTTAACTAACTTTATACCCTAACATGCATACAATTAGTAGATTAACTTATTATTTAAATAAGTTATCTAAGGTTCTATATAAAAAACATAGATAGCTTCCCTTACCTGTGATTTTTTATCATGAGGAAATTATTATTCAAGCATGAGAACCACTCTACAACCTAGGGACCTAAAGCAAGTTATCCAACATCACTAAAATTCAGCATATGATAAAACAAGTTGAAAGGAACATTTTCCTCAACTTTCCACATCAAGATTGATGGCTAAATTCTGAGGAAAAATAGAGAATAAAGGATCTTTAGAATAAAAATAAACTTACTTTGTTTGAAAATCTGATTGGATAGAAATGTACCATGACTCCTCAACTACAACATGGCGTGATCAAATTTTGAAATAGACGAGGTATGGGAGAGAAAATGAAAAGTGAAGGGAGAGAAAGGATAAGGTATTTTATACCTTTTTTTACGGGGTTACAATTATCCCCAACAACAAAAGTTTTGGTGCTCGAAAATTAGCTTATCAAGAAAAGTTATGATATGATTATCTTATCTTCTCTTTTATTCCTCAAGTGGAATCACATCATGTGAGATTTCATAACACTTTGACTATATTGATGTTTTTACCACAAAGTTACTTTACTTGAGAACCCATTTTTTTAATTGACTTCATCTCAAAAGATAGGTCTTTAATTTAACTAAATCAGATACTAGAATATGATTGTTATTGCTAATAAAAAAAACTAGAATATGATTGTGACCAAGTATATATATATTGTGAATGTTGGTTAAAGGAGAAAGGTAAGAAAAGTTCATATGCAAGGTCTATTCCCCTGAGGATCTTACAAGGACCCATGAACTTTAGAGTCAACCTCTTAGATATGATTGTTCTCTCTACACTAGTCAATGGTATAACTCTTAGAAAATCATGTATACCCATAAAGAAACCTAAATGTCTTCTTCCTTTATACGTATCAGATTTCTGCCTGCTCAAAGATATCTTCAATCTTCACAGTTCTCAAAATTTGACTCACAATTGTTGATAACTGAAGAAATGAAAATACACTAAGTTTATGCTTGACTAACTTCATCTTGATGCATACTAATGAATGCTCCAATGTATTTTTCCTCCATATCAAACAAACGAATTAGGTTAATCCCATGTTCTTCAAGTATTTTGTAATATTTATATTAATAGATGTTGATATGACCTAACTTAATGATCCATGAATTTGTTGTATTTGAACATGAACCTAAATGCCTCATACCAGCCTCTTCGCAAGAATATCTTTAATAACACTCGTGTTATCCAATCCAAGCTTATAGTAATATAGGCAAGATCAAATGCCAAAAACAATGAAATCTATAGAACTTTGAGATATGTATAACTGAATCAAAAGGGAAAGGTATAACGTGTGTATGAAAAGTATAATTAAAGGATTCATCCTCACTCTTATTAAAATATAAGAATAACCTAACCAAACACAAACTTCCTTAACATTAGTTATAATATCCAATTTCACCTCTTCATTACTTTTGTCAAACTGAGACCTCTTAGCTCACTCAATTACTTGCATAACCCCAAGCATATAATTATCTTCCATAGGTAGAACATGCGCATTCTTCATTAATCCATCTCATATTACTCGTACTGAGTCGATTTTTTTCATTGTACGTGACAATTAGGTGATTAAACTCATGGAAATGTTATTTCACTTCCATCTTGTTTGACCTTTGAATTATTGATAGATAAACAAGTAACTACATAACTAACTATATCTCCATGTCACCAATTAAAATTCCTGAAATCTTGATACCCTTGGGTCATACTTAGATGTAAACTGAGTTTTCATTCATGACTCTTAGATAACCCATCTAATTCAATTTACCATTCTTTGGCGCACATATTTTGTTTCTAAACCCTCCATATACCATTCACTTCCCATATAGAATTCTTTAGTTTTATTAGTATTTAATGATCTTAGAATATTCTTCAAATTCAAATTCACTAATTACTTTGCTCTTACTTTTCCAGAAACTCATTAGCCATAACAAGTATATTACAACTAATGTAATTTGAAGATATAGAAACCTCCAAATTCAAGCTTTTGAAATTATTAATCATAAGTGTTTACAATTGTATCTTTTTGCGACTTTAAGCATTTGTAACAACATTTCCTTTCATAAGATAGTACCTCCACTAAAAAAAATCATAATCTTTCATAGCTTCATCCATCTTCTCCGAAAGAAATTATGCATCCCATTACTTGGTCTACCACAATCCAAATTCTATTATGTATTCTCATTGTTTGTGGAAAAGGAACCATTTGTATAACAATACTACTCCATTTCTACTTGATCACGTCCATTTGTTATAACATTCTGCCATATCATTGATACTTCACTTCACTTTGCTGATAAAAAAAAAAAAAAAAAAAATTGATACTTCACTTCAATCTCTAACAAGTTAGACAAACAAGAATATGTGGAGCCACTTCCTCTTTATGTTGAACCATAAAAAAACTTTTTCAAATACTATCTTAGTTATGCCTGATGCACTTTAAATAATTCTTATAAGTTATATATTATACTATATTCTCAAACTTTCTGTTTGCAAATACAAACAACTTAACCTAAATCTCAAAATTCCCCTTTTACTTCCATTAAGAAATTCTTAGTCTACTTAGTTCTTAACTCTCCACTAATTTGAGTCTTTAACCATTACATCTGACACTTGAAATGTCTCCTTGCTCATGGAAGTTTCAACCAAATTTGCCTTCCCAGATGATACACAAACTTAAAATCTTACTCCCTTAATAACTTCACCAATCTATTTTGTCTCGTGTCTAGTCTCTTATGATCAAACAAGTACTTAAGATTCTTAAAATATTGAATGTAACTAATCAACCTCTTGTAACAGTCAATTAAATCTACATAACCTTTTTGTTTTCATGCTATCCTTACAACGACATCGTTACTCACTCTTACCGATCATATTTGGATTTATAGGTTGGCTTATATACATCTTCATTTTTTACTAAAGTTTTGGATACCCGAATTTCATGTATACATGGAAAATATTGATGTTTCATGCAACTTGATGCACCATACTATCATTCCTTAACAATCTTGTCTAGCTACACCTAATTTATATTCTTCATCCTTCTTCTTTACCAACAACATTGACGCCCTTCATGGTATCATACCCAACTTGATATATTATTTTCTTCATCAAATCTCAAATTCATTTTTTTACCTTTACTACCTAACTAAAATCATTTTATAAGGTGTCATTAACACCAATCTTGATCAAGTTCTAAATCAAAGAAAATTTCTACTTTTATCTTTTAAGATAACCTTAACACTTCCTCTGAAAATGCGTGTATCAATCTCCACTATGTCAAAATAATATTTGTCTAACCCTTATTATTTATCTCTATCTAAAGTCGAATTATAAAACTAGTTACCCAAATTCGTAACTCGTTTTGTTCTCAAACAGGGTTGAAACCAAGAGAACGATTCTAGTTATTCCTTGGTCGACTGGTATGCACTTTGCTCCTTCCTCTCAACTGAACCCTCACACTCACTCCTTTGTTCCTCTTCCTTGTTAGCTCAGGACTCAGATAGTACCTGCAAAAGGTACTCCAACGCTCAAGAGAGATTTGGGTATTCGAAACTCGGTGCTATTAGTACTTGATGATGGCGTACCTGATTCTTGGAATATGTGCCTATTTATATGATTACCATGGGCCCTTTATTATTGGGTCATATTAAGGAGTTGGGTCATGCTTATGAGTGCATTACCTAGTGCTTGATCGCTGATTAATCTCGTTAACCCTGTTTAGGCGTAATGGTTTTGGTTGTCTCGATCGGTTTTGGATCGGATGCCAAGGTTGAGTGTCGGTTGTACAAACCCTACCAGTACATTGCCCCCCAGGCTCGAGGATGTTTAATCTGAAGAGTATTTATCCGAGGTCGTTGTGACGGTTGGGCTTCCGGAAGTGGGACGTGACGTTGACAACGCCGAATGCGTGACGTGACGCGTAATGATGACTTGGGCTTTTTGACGCCATTCGTTGTGGATCGTTGGATTGAGGGAGATCCAACGGTTGAGATGAGAGTGACGCTTCATCTTCTGGTCTCTTCAAAGGCTATAAATAGTGGTCCCCCACTAATCCATCTCACTACTCTCTTGCTCCGACATCCAAACCCGAAACCTATTTGTTTTGGCGCGTTGCTTTCCTTACACTCTAAGAGGTTAGTCATGTCTTCCTCATCCTCTTCTCCCTCTTCGTCTTTGTCTTCTTCTTCTTATGGCTCCTCCACGACTGAGCCCTTGTCGTTCAGGGCAATTCAAACGTTTCTCTTAGAGGATTCTGTAAGGGTTGATGACCCGGAAGGTGTTGTCGACCGGTCGAATCTCCCTGAAGAGTCGTCCCATCTTTCAAAGCTTAAGTAGGTAGACCCTAGGGTAACTGGGTTTGTCTCTGTATATCTGGACGAGCCTTTTATTTCTTCCTTTATAGGAAAATATACTATCTTGAAACCGGATGCTAGTGATGATATTTTGGTCATCAACTATTGTCGACCGATCGATACCATATGTATGGGTCGGTCTCCTTCAGAGGGTCCTTTCTCTTTTGTTTATGCTTGTCTTTTCTCCAACTTGCATGTCACCCTCCCCTTTGATGACTTCACCATGGGTGTTGTCCACACGCTTGATGTGGCTCCTTCATAACTCCACCAAAAAACATGGGCCTCCCTTCAATCATTTCTCCTTTTTACGATATGTTTCGCCTCTCCACCACTCCTTTTACTTTCTTAAATTATTACACCTCTCACCCGGCCAACCCTATTAGATGGTTTTCACTTGTCCGTTGGCCAGGTAATACAATATTTAGTTTGTTCACCACCTCTTACAAAAATTTATAGGGAAAGTTCTTTAAATTTTATATTGAGCCTGAGGGTTCGAGGCTTTTCTTTCATGAAATCGGCCGGTCCAATTTTACTCTATATTGGACCAGGAACCCCTACTCAATTTAAGGAATGGCCTCGTTCGGCCTCGAGCGTCGAGGAACTTGAAATTTACTCTCTTTTCAACAACCTCCCTCAAAGGCTCCTCACACGAAAACTATTATCTGTGTTCAAGTCTTCTCAGCGGTGGAACAATTTGCATGGTATGTTTACATTGTTGTGTGTCTCGGTCGGTCAAAGATTCTTAACTTATGTATTTTTTTCCTTGATGTAGATATTATGACGAAAGAGGCTTCTCGGTCGGGCAGTACCATGGTTGCCTTTCACGCTAAGGCCCTCGAGAAGGGCAAAGGCAAAGGTAGCCTGAAGACGATTGCGGCTAGCAACCTGTCTGCTGCCAAGGCATCTGGCCCCTCAACTGCTGATGGGAGCAGAAACAGGAAGAGAAAAGACTTCCAATATCGCCACCACCACCCGGCCACCAGGTGGTACCTCGAGGCTCCACCACCTCCTTTTCCAATTCGTTTGGAGTCTTCTTCGCCGGTTGGCACCACCTTCCCCGTCCCCACTCCCAAAGCTCGTCCCCTGGCTTTAATTCGGGGTGATTTGCAAATAACAAGGGGGATTCAGATCAGTCTGTCACCGACCACTGAGAATTTTCTCTCCTCTGTCCCCAAAGAGGAGCTACATTTGCCCTACATTGAAATGCAATGTTGAGGTCTCGTCATGACCCAGCTAGCGGTCGACATCCGAGGTCGGTGCGTCAAAGAGATCTTTTGCCTAGAACATGAGTTGGTCGAGATCTCCAGCTCATTGAAGTCATCTTTGGAGGTTGTATCGGTTTTCGAGTTCAAAATTGGCTAAAGCTGGCGTTGTCCTCGAGTTGGCCGAGATGAGGGTGGCCGAGTTGGAGAAGAAGGAGAGGGAGAAGACGACTGAGGTGGCCGACCTGAAGAAAACCTTGGAGGAATCCAAGGCAAAGATCTCGATGCTGGAGACCGAGAAAGCCTCGGTGGAAGTCGAGCTTTACAAGATCCATGATACCTTGGTGATATTGGGCGAAAGCTTCGACCAGGCCGTCTGACAAGCCCACCTGTTCCACAGTGGGCCACCACCAGTCAGTGCCTTTCACATTTCTAAAGACGTCTATGAGGGTCGAATGATGCCCTTTGACGAGCTGGAAGCCTTGAGGAATGCGGCGCTGAGGACGTTAAAGATGAAGACCATTAGTTTTAGCCTTTAACGCTTCTTTGTTCCCTCGGGTCAGGGTATGACCTTTTTTACTTTGTTCCTCTAGGGTTGGGGTGTGGCCTCCGCCTTCATTTTTCAATGAATATATCTCTCGGTTCTTTCTCATTCCTATTTAACATAAGTTATAATTAATTTTAACTGCAATCGGTCAGAACAATCGTAAATAAGAATTATCTTGCTTAAGTTGTTGAGTGTCGGACAATGTACCTGATCAGGTTGAGCGTGGTTGTTTGAACCATGCCTTTTAGGTGTCGGGAGGGTATATCGGCTAAGGTTACATCCTTGACCGAACCATCTTTTAGGTGACGGGAGGGTATACCAATTAAGGTTTCATCCTTAACTGAACCGTCTTTTAGGTGTCGGGAGGGCATACCGGTTAAGGTTTCATCCTTGACCGAACAATCTTTTAGGTTTTGGGAACCGATTAAGGTTTCATCATGGACCGACCGGTACTGCGAAAGAAAATTAGATACACAATCTAGTAAAGAAATGCCTCATTAAAACCTTCCTGACCGAAAACCCTCCTTAGGGAAAAAACAGTCGAGCGAGGAAAGAGTGCATGATTTTATTAATTTCTAACTGTAATAAAATTTGAGGTGTGTGGAATTCCTCGTCCTCGGTATAGTTTTTTTCGATAGCCACTCTAGGTGGTATGCCTCCCTGGCCACAACAATATCCGACCAACAGACGTCTTGCAGAAGACTCGTATTAAGTACGCTCTACCAAAGACTAACATCTTATCCAAATACCCAAGACATAGATTTACAAGTGAATATAGGAGAAAGAATCAAGATAAGTTCATACATCCAATACTGAGTGTCTATAGAGGGATTCGATGTGTGGGCACTCTCTCATCAGCTTCTCACCACCTGATATCTTAATCTATGTGACTTGGATCATCGGTGAAACTAGATGATCTTTGTTAAACATAAGTGACAATACTTAATACCAAACCAATCAACTCATACACTATTCCAAATGCTTGATTTCAATCTCATAATTTCATTGTCCTCATACAATGCATATCATTCACATGCAATGCATACCAATCACTTCTACATTATCTAAGATTTTCAAAATCAATTACATATATATCTCAAATTCATACTCATTCCACCAATCACACCAATCCGTATCATTTAGAAATTTCACAAATCAATTGAATATACTAACTAATATTCATTTTATATTTATAAAAAAATCATATACATTATTAACCCCTAAAAAGATTTCTACAAAGTTTATAGTAATTCAAATATAAACTTAAATATACATAGTATATAAATATAAATAAATAAGGTAAGTTATAAAAAATAATATATATATATATAAAATAATTAGACTAGTAATTTATAAATAATCTAATTTTGTTTTCAATTAAACATAGGCATAAAAATTTCATGTACCAACCACAATAAATTTCATTCAAATACCAATATACAACAATCATGTAAATCACATATGGATAATACCTCGACACTCTTTAAAGTGAAAGAGAATTACATTTGTCCTCTCGTGGCAATCAAAATGAAACATAGAGTTTTTTAGCGTAACAATAAGAGGGAAACACCCTTCTTCTTCACAAACTTCCCAAACAATTATGGTGAATCTGACATTTGGAGGATCTTTCATAAATGGGGAAGAATTAAAAAGGTTTTCATTCCTAGGAAGACTGATCGGAGAGGTAGAAGGTTTGGTTTTGTTCGTTTCTTTGATGTGGGAAACTCTAGAAGACTTCAAAAAGAACTTGACACCATCACCATCAGAAATCAAAAAATCCACGTGGATATGGGCAGATTTAGAAGAACACAAGGGAACACAAATCAAATGAGGGCTCAACAAATTCCAATTGCTAATAGGGTGTCAAAAGTATGGCTCAGAAAAGAACCAACACAAATGTATGCACAAGCGGTTAAGAGACAGAACCAAATAGTAGATTCGGGGGTTTCTTGGAAGGGTATGGATATAAACTCTAAGGTAAGCAATAAAGAATGGTTAGACAAATGCTTGGTGGGCAGAGTAAGTGAATATAGTTCTCTGGTCAATTTGCAAGAAAATATGATCATGGAAGGGTCGGGTATTCTGAAAACGAATTATTTGGGAGATAATATGGTGCTTATTTCTAGTGATGAAGAATGCAACTTCGAAAATATTGTAGAACAAAACAAAGTATGGCTTGAGACCGTTTTTGATTCGATAACACCATGGTCAGAAGGCGAATATCCGCATAACAGAGTGGCTTGGGCAAGGTGTTGGGGTCTCCCTATTTCATTCTAGAACAAAGACTGCCTTCAGAAAATCGTGTCTACCAATGGAATGTTTATCTCAATTGACCAAAACGCTACATCCAGAATCAACCTTGAATATCTAAGGGTTCAAATGAGAACAACAATAGGATGCAAAATTGATTTCATACAAGATGTAAGGATCAACGGTACCATTTACCATGTGGTCATCCGGGAAGAGGTGAACCAAGAGACCCTGTGTTTGTGCTGTCGTGGGAATGTTAATTCTACAGTCTCAAATTCACTCTCCATAAGGGACCCCATGGAGGAATTGTCATCGCAATCGGAATGCTCTAAACAGATGGGGAGAATAGATGTAAATGAAAATCCCAAATCGGAGGACGCAACCGTTATCTAACCGAAAAATACTGTTGGACAACCGTCGGTGAACATCCCTGCAGTAGCCGTTGGAGATGGTGCGAAGAAACGATCACATTCTGCAATTAGGCTCGTACGCAACATAAATATGGCAAAGGAAAAGGCTACTTTGGTGTATAGGGCAGGTAGTTATTGTGTGAATGAAGTAAGCTTTCCACAGAGAAATCTTTTTTCGCAGAAGAAGATCTTTGAGAACTCTAGCTTGCCTACGTGGCATCAAAACTATGTTGAAGACACTTACGTCGACCCAACTTCTCCAAACCTAAGACGTTATTCTTTTCTCACCCCCTATCGAAGTGCCCAATCCAACAATGCCTCGCTCCCTACCTTCTCTAGCCCCTTTGGACCCTTGGCCCCCTCTTTGCCCTGTTCACCAAGCTTCTTCTAGGTATCACAAACACCCACCCCCGAGACACCAACCATCACTTTCATCCTCTAGTGTCAACAAAACATATCTCCCTTTTGATGTGCAAAGAAATCGAAGTAACCAACCGAGTTTGGACGAAATCCTTGTTGTTGGCTTGGTCGTAGGCGAAGATCAAACGAATTGGGATATGAATTCCAATGAGCCAACGGAAAGAAGAGTTCTCTAGGTGGGGGAATCAAGCAAACATAGCAAGCGAGAAGAACGCAAACAATTAAGGTCTGTTTTATCCCAAATAAGTAACTATGGGTCTGATGTTGCCATTAATAGTTGTAACCATTTATTTTGGTTAAAACAAGGGAGTCTGGAAACTATTAGATTATGGGAATTAGGAAAACAACTTGGTGCCAGAGGTGATGATGAAGGGAAGTTTCTCGTTAATTTAGAAGATCTAGAAATCAAGGATAAGAAGTTAAAGTCAGCAAGGGATGTTGGGGATGATTTGGGTTTTTAATGAAAATTATATCTATGAATGTTAGAGGTTTTGGGAGTCCTGTGAAGTGGAGATACATTAAGGACCTCATTAGAACGGAAGGAATTAAAATGTTTTGCTTAGAAGAAGTTAAATTGAAATCTTTTAGTAAAAAGAAATGTTGTCAGTTGTTGTAGGGGGATAATGACATTGGGTTTTTTACCGTGAACCTAGTAATGGGGTTGGAGGGATTCTAACTGTATGGCATAATATTTTTTTCCAATGCATAAACCACATCATTAATAAATGGTTCACAATATTTATAGGGGCCTTTAAGGAGAATAATATACTTGTTGTTATTGTAAATGTGTACTCATCATGTAATTTACAAGAGAAAATGCAAATGTGGGATGAACTAAAAGTTATAAGACTAAGGGAAGTTTGCAATTCCTGTTACATCTTGGGGGATTTTAATTCAATAAGGAAGGATGGTGAAAGGAAGGGGGCTAACTGTGGCAGAAGTAATAAGAGAGAAATGCAAGGTGTTAATAATTTCATCGATAGTACGAAGGTGGTTAACATCCCTAGCATTGGTAGAAAATACACGTGCTACAGACCTAATGGAAAGGCGAAGAGTAGGCTTGATAGGTTTTTAACCTCTTTTGAGTGGCTACAACATTGGTCGGGTTGTAAACAATATGTTCTGGATAGAAATAGTTTTGACCATCGCGCATTGATTTTAAAATCAAAGGTGGTTGATTGGAGGCCAAAACCGTTCAGATTTCTCAATATATGGCATGAAGATAAGGATTTTGGTAGTTTTATAAAAAAAAATGGGAAAGTTATAGATTTTAGGGAAATAATTTCCAAATGATAATGGATAAGTTGAAAATGCTAAAGAGTGATCTGAAAGGGTGGAATAAAGAGGTGTTTGGATATACAGACAAGCTCAAGCTTGAGCTCACTAATAGAATACATGAGTTAGATTCTTTGGACGACGTTGATAACTTGGAACACAATAATATTATGGAAATGGGGATAAAGACAGGGGGATCCCATTGCACTTTTCTTGTTCTTAATCGTGGCTCAAGTCCTATTCAGGTTGGTAAATCAAGCAACCAGAAAAAAATTATTTTCGGGAATTAAAGTTGGGGATAAAAAGGTTAAGGTGAATCTACTCCAATTTGTTGATGATACCTTATTTGTCTGCGAATCAAGTATGCAAAATATGAATCTTCACAAAAGGGGGATAAAATGAGTGTACATCATGTCCTCTATGTGGGAGGGAATAAGAGTCAACTCCACACATCCTCATTACGTGTAATGTCTCAAATTCAGTATGGAATATGTGCAGTAATTGGATTGGGATTAGTACGATGAACCACAATGTCTTGGAAAATCACTTTGACCAATTTTTCTGTTTGTGCTTTAACAAATAGGGTAATAAGATGTGGAAAAGTTTGTGGATTTCCGTGATATGATGCATTTGGAAGCATAGGAATAGAGTTATTTTTAATCAAGCAAATATTGATGCAAAGAAAATCTTTACCTTGGCACATGTACAATCTTGGGCATGGATGAAACATAAAGTAAGGAAAGTAAACTTCTCTTTTTCTGATTGGAATTTATCCCCACAAATTTGCATTAACATGGTAACTAAATAACTTATTCGGTTTAAAAGCATGATTTACCTTACCTTTGCTTTGCTTTTTGTCTAGTATTGCTGGTTTTGTGCTTTGGAAATTTGGTATATGGGATTTCTTTTGCTTAGAGGTGTAGTTATGTTTAGTTGTTGTGATGGCTGTGAGGCATGGGAGGTATGGTCTTTTGGTGCAGGTCAACAAGACAAATGTCAGAATGGAATGACTATGTTTTTATTGTGGCTTTACTTTCTCATCAAAGCTGGTTTACGCAACCTTGTAAAGGGTTATGGCACATGGAGAAGCTGCAATGTAGTGCGTCAAGTTTCATCTAGGATACCAGCAAGGCAATGTAGATTAACACATTGCAAAGTTCATCTTCAAATTGATAATATAGAAGCAGTACATTTTCAACCATATGGAGCAGATAAAGGAACAACTTCATAGAATGAAGTTTGCCACTCACTTTTTAAAGCTCAATTTGATGAGGACAAGGTTCTTTAAGTAGTGTAAGCGGGAATAGGTGCTGGTGGTGGGGAACTTCCAGTTTGGATGGTCATATACATATCAAAATCTGTTTCTGGGGTTCGAGTGAAGATTAGTGATGCACTCAAGCTTTTGGTGAGAAGGTGAAAAGGAGTCCAAGCTAGCTATTGTTGTTGCAGCTCCTTTTATATGCACCACTCTTCTATATCAACACTTCTTTTGGGATTGGAGCTCAACAAACCTGATGGGGATCATACTAAGGGAGAGTTGTGGTGGTGGTTATTGGAAGTTTTGGTACGTGGGAGTGGAATGAAGTTGTTGGTAGCAAGTACCATTCATATGTATCCAGTTTTTAAGTGTGTTAGCTGGCCTTATCATGTGGCACTTTAGAGCATCTTTTTTTAGGTTACCTTTGATGGAATTGGCGTTGTTACAAAGTTTCTTTGGAGTAAAGATTTTGTAGGGTGGTTGGAGCCCAAATATGATTTGTGTTTGATCTGGGATCTGATCTATGCTATGCTGTAAATTGTATTGTTTAAATCTTTGAGCAGGTTTAGCTTTACTGGACGTTTAAGCAGGGACTTTTTCTTTTTGGTATGGATACTGGTGTAATTTGAATTTGGATTTCCCTGCTCTGGTTAGAAACATGGTGGAATTTGTATAAGGGTTAGGACACCCCTAATGTGTCCCCTTTTTAATTCATTTATATTCTTTGCCGAAAAAAAATGTAAATCACATGGAATTATCGATTATACATTAAGAAATTCAACAAGTAAAATATAAACTAACATCTTTTGAAATACACATATTAAGTATATATCCTACCAGAGACTAACATCTGATTTAATCAAATACTTAGATTTACAAGTGAATCCAATAATCATGGTTTCGGGGTAAGTTCAATACAACTCAATTCGTGCATCTATACATGTCACGGTGTGCAATAATTCTCTCCCTCAACTTCTCACCACATAATATCTTAGTCTATATGACTTAGATCATTAATGAAGTTAGAGAATCTTTGTTACAACATATGTGTCAATACTTAATACACAATTAAAGAATGATTCACACATTATCTCAAATGTATGACCTCAATTTCATACGAATTCCATCATTCTCATACAATACATATCATTCTAATTTCTTACAAATCAATTGAATATACAAACTAATATTCACTTTACATTTATAAAATATTCATATATAATCAAATTCATGGAAGAGGAAAGAAGAAAAGAAAAGAAAGAAAGAAAGAATTTTCTTTTAGCTTAAGCAAGAATAATTTAATTTAAGCGAGAATGGGCTCGCTTGAGCGAAAATATTTTAGCTTGGAAAAAAATTTGGGTCAGAGAGTTGATTTTCAATGTTGCTATCACTTGAGCGAAAATTTATTTGCTTAAGTGAGAATAAGGTTGAAAACAAGTTTAAGTGCATGGTTATTTTCGCTTGAGTGAGAATTGACTTGCTTTAGCCAATATATATATATATATAAAAACTCTACAACAACACAAAACTCATTTTTAAAGTTGTATCCAAAAACAATTCAACAAATACAAGTATCAAATGCAGTAATCTAACACAAACATGATAACACACAACAAATTTCATTCATTCAACTAGACAAATCTCATTTCAAACTCACATTAAAAACATATTCAAAAACACATAACCTCACATAGAACATCAAGAAATGTGACAACATCACTCTTGATACAATCCAAGCCAACAAGGAAATGACCAATAACTCAAATTAACCATTCACACTATGAGAAGTCATCTCAACTTTCAAGTGAAGACCCCACCAGGGATCTAGCAGACCTCACTAGAAGGAGAAATGGGCAAAGACCAGAACATCAATTGTTCTTCCTTCTGGTCTTCTTAAGAATAAAACAAGTTGTAAATAAATTGAGCTCACTTTAGGGTCCAAATAGTAAGATAGGCTAGAATAGGTGCCTTTAGCATAATAAGAGGGTGTAGTTATCATTTTAGCTTGTTTTTTACCTAGTTTCTAGAATAAGTGGCCTAAGGTGTGGTTTTGACTTAGTCAAACCCTAAAGGCAGCCCTCTCACACATTTACCATCCTCGCCTTGCTTCTTGTTTTCCAAGGGGCCATCTCCTATAAATAGGGTGACTTCCTCCTTGTATTTTCATGTTGAATTTGAATAGAAAAGTTACTCTGCACAAATTGTGTGAGGTGTTTGTGAGGCTTGTGTACTCTTAGTTTAGGTCTCATCTTGAGTGATTGGAGAGCTCCTCAAGTGGCGACCCTCTACACTTATCTTGGAGGAAACCACACTCCAAGTGGCGTGTCCAATCTCTTCCATCACCATAAGCATTTCCTTCCTTCATCTCTTCTTTCATTTTCAAATACTCCATTTATCTTTGTGTTTTTATGTTCTTATTTTCCTCCATTGTCAATTCGGTTTCTATCAAGCTTATATGTTTCCTTCCATGTTCATTTAATTTTCGCCCTTCATCATTATTACAAAGTGGACTTTAAGCCTAACTCAACCCCATAAAACCGGCTCATGGGGTGAGGTTTGCACCCACTTATATACTATGAAAGGCTCTAATCTCTAGTCGATGTGGGATCTCCAACGCACCCCATTCACGCCGAGACTGTCAACTCGTGCGTGGGATAACATATATATTATGGGTGGTTCGATAGCGGCCCGATAGTGGGTGGCACGATAGACCCAACACAAACACTCGCTAGGATAGGCTCGAAATGGCTCTGATACCATATTACAAAGTGGAGTTTAAGCCTAACTTGGTATCAGAGCTATTTCGAGCCTATCCTAACGAGTGTTTGGGCTAATCAGGCCACCCGCTATCGGGCCGTGGTGCAAACCTCACCTTATGAGCCAGTTTTATGGGGTTGAGTTAGGCTTAAAGTTCACTTTGTAATATGGTATCAGAGCCATTTTGAGCCTATCATAGCGAGTGTTTGGGTGCAAACCTTAACCCCATGAGCCGGTTTTATGGGGTTGAGTTAGGCTTAAAGTCCACTTTGAAAATCTAGTATCAGAGCCATTTAAAGCCTATTCTTGCGAGTGTTCTGTTGGGTCTATCGTGTCTCCCGCTATCGGGCCGTTATTGGACCACCCATTATATGTTGTCCCACGCACGAGCTGTCACTCTCGGCGTGAGGGGGGTGTGTCGGACATCCCACATCGACGAGATTAGGACATTTCATTGTATATAAGTGGGTGCAAACCTCACCTCATGAGCCGGTTTTATAGGGTTGAGTTAGGCTTAAAGTCCACTTCTTAATATAGTATGAGAGTCATTTCGAGCCTATCCTAGCGAGTGTTTGTGTTGGGCCTATCGTGCCACCCGCTATCGGGCTGCTATCAGGCCGCTATCAGACAACCCATAATATATAGTCCCACGCACAAGTTGGCAGTTTCCGGTGGTCGGCAACGGTGGTCGGCGACGACAATCAATGGTGGTGGCAGTAACGGTCAATGGTGCAAGGTGGTGGTCAATTGAGAAAAGATAAGGAAAAAAGAAGTTGCAACAATTAAGGATGCCTAAACAATTTGCAGCAATGAAGGCTGTGCAGAAAAATATTGGCAGCAATAAAGGCTGTCCAGAAAAATAATTGTGCAGCAATGAAGGCTGCTAAAAAAGATTGCAGAAGCAAAGTCTCCCAGATCAAGAGCTCCGATACCAAGTTGAAAGAAATAGAAAGTATCAGAGTCATTTCGAGCCTATCCTAGCGATTGTTTGTTGGGCTTATCGGACCACCCATAATATGTTATCCCACGCACGAGTTGTCACTCTCAGCGTGAGCGGGGTGTGTTGGAGATCCCACATCGACTAGAGATTAGGACATTTCATTGTATATAAGTGGGTGCAAACCTTAACTCCATGAGCCAATTTTATGGGGTTGAGTTAGGCTTAAAGTCCACTTCGTAATAATCATCATTCACCATATACTTGTATTTTTCCTTTGTCCTCTAGAAGTGAACCTTCACACTTACTTAACCACTTGGTTAAGTTCGTGTCCAGTGGGGATCTTCTTTGGGTTCGCACCATATAATTGCTAAAACTCTCAATCTTAAGTAAAGTGTCACCTCAAAAAATGAAATAATATAAAATCAACTCACATCAACTCTTTACTATCCACATTATTTATGCTAAGGTTCTACCAAAAATATAATTAGTTTATCTTATTTGTAATTTCTTATTCCAAAGAAATTTCAGCACAAGCAAGGGAACCATTCTAAAGTCTAGAGACCTAAAGTAAAATATCAAAGCATCACCAAATTTTAGTATATGATAAAACAAGTTGAGATTGTCACTTCTATCAACGACTCTACCAAAATCGATGACCAAATCATAAGGAAAAACATAAAATAGAAAATCTTTGGGTAGATAAAAACTTTGTTTGAAAATCTAGTTAAATAAAAATGATCTCTAACTCTTCGGTTATTACAGGTGTGATCATATTATATAATAAATGAGACATAGAGAAAGAAAAGTGGAGAAAAGAAGGAAAAAGAAAGAACATAAAGTTACTAATAACCACCTTAATAACAATTAAACTGATTTTATAGAAATACAACTTACAATAAATATGAATGAAATTGTAAGTAAAAAAAATATTATAAAATACGAGGAGGATTAAATGTGAGCTTAAACTTTCAACCTTGTATGTAGAAATTGTTAGGTCTATTAATGTCTAAGTTCAAGAGGGGAGGGGTGAATTGAACATATAAAATTTTCGCAAACACGAATTGTTTTCAGTATATCAGAGGTAAAAGAACAGATTGATTTGAGAATGAACATATTGATTTTTACAAAACAGTCTAACACAAACAGAACTGCACCAAATTGGGATTAAGATCACATAGTGAAAAATAGCTAAATCAGATTGGTTCACTTTTAACAATTTTGAAGAACACACACTATGCCAAAAGAACAATCCAATTTATTCAACACAAAGCTTTATAGACAATGAATCTTTTACATGATTTTTTATGAAGAAACCTGTTGGTTCTTAATTCAATTACAAACTTATATTCAGAAGCTTTGTTTATGATTAGAGAACTTTTCCAGATTAAGAAGAACAGTTTTTATTAAGCCCAGAATTAACAGATTTGATTTCAAATGAACAAATTTCGTTCTTGACAGAATTAAGCAAAACCAGAAACAGGTGCAGGGATGAGAAGAGAAAGACAAGAGAGTTTTTATATTGGTTCACTCATCAAGAGCTACGTCCAGTTCACCTTACTCCAAGGTGGAATCCACTAAAACAGATACAATCAATTACAACATACACAGCAGCTCTTGAACCCTTCAAGAACTTCAACAAACAC
>Ga0123341_1001275_pt1 | contig 18469 bp, 8 predicted proteins | sample Turbeapinknodule_FD_89959 | JGI IMG/M metagenome (GOLD analysis project Ga0123341, IMG submission 89959) | Root nodule microbial communities of legume samples collected from Mexico - Turtle bean Mexico pink nodule | ecosystem: Host-associated > Plants > Roots > Nodule | place: Mexico: Nepantla...
GCTATTCAGAACTCCTTCTACTTTGGTCCCACCCCACATCATCAGCCCAAGCTCTTCGTAGGGGCATCGTCCAGCACCACCTTACACCTACCACCCCAAGAAAATCAGACTGGGCCACCCAAACCCCACTTAGCTTGGCTACTACAACCTCCTACTTATAGCTGGACAAGCAGGGGTTTGGATTTAACATCCAATCTGGAAGGGAGTACGAAAACCTATCCCCTTTGTGCTTCAACCACAGCCACGACCTTAGTTGGGCCTTATATAACACTTCTTCTACATCCACGTGATACTATTAACATGGGAGTAAACCTTTTATAATGCATAATTAAAGAGTTCTATTTAAGTTTTAAATAAGATTAAGCTTTACTTAAACTACCTAAAATTTCAAAAATAAATTATAATAAAATGAACTGAAAGTGTCAAAAGCGAAAGTCTTGTGACCTTCAAATTCACACTCCAAAGACAAAGAATAGCTTCTTCTATTAAAAATAAAAAAGGCAACCCAAAGAAAGATACAAACAAAAAGCAAAGCTTGAAGAGTAAAGATATATGCACATTTATTACTTTTAAATATAGCATTTTCTTCTTCTCTTTCTTCTTATCACATCTTAATATTTATAAAAAAGTTATATTTTATTTTTCTGTAAATATCATTTGGGTGTCGTTTTATATCTTGGGTTTTTATACATATTTTTTCCAAATAACAATAATTCATCTAAAAAAGTAATTACACACCTCATAATTTGCCTCACATTCCTCAAGAATCCTAATCAGTGTAGGGCATATCTAAAAGTCCCCATATCATTCCAACATGTTTCACGCTCATACCATATAGCCCGTTTCAGAAGCAACTAAGTGTTGTGTTTTTCCCCGCTAAACTATGTATATAAATATGGGGAGCAATAGCATCTTCATCACAAGACAAGGTACATAAACTTCCTCAGAAGATATAAATCAGTAATCACCATGGCATTGGCATTGCTCAACTCATCTGCAAGTGCCATCACTCCACAGCAGAAAGACAAGTTCCTCAACCCTTTTGAGCTACAAGACTCTCAGATCCGCTTCAACGTTTATCTCACTCACGTCAATGACGACAAAGAGTACGACGGGGATGTTCTTTTCAACCTTGTGTCAAACATTCTCAACTCCGCCTCAGCTCAAGTTTCAGCAACTGCAGTAATTAGCGTTCACAAATTTATCTATAATTCATCGTTGTTACACGCTAACCTTATCATGCATATGGCTTCATCATGTCTAAACAAATAACACATGTAATTATTTGACTGGGTGGTGTTATGCCACAGGTTTCTGCCACAAGTTTCAAACCAGACTTCCCTACACTGAAGCGGCTTTCTTGTCAGGTTATTAGCATATCATATTATGAGTTTACTTTATGGGTTTTTTTTTTTTTGTGGTGCTGATAATTGATTATGGTGGTAACTGGTATGAACAAGTAATAGATGATAAGCACACGTGGAACTCCAGAATGTGCACACCAAACAACACTCAAGATTCTTCAGCAACTGAGTGGGTTCTCGTGGGATGCGAAGGCGGTCATAGCTCTAGCTGCATTCTCTTTGGAATATGGGGAATTTTGGCGGCTTGATCGGGTTCAAATAGCAGATCAATTTGGGAACTCTTTGAAGCAGCTTAACCAAGTTCAAATTAGCCGAAAGGTCCTTTCAGACATGACTGATCTGGTGACAGTTTTAGGGGAAGTTCTTAACTACATCAATCTTTGGGCAAAATGGTCTTCTATGGATTACGACACAGAGGAAGTGCATTCATTGTTAGCTGCCATGCAAGAGATCCCTCTTGTTGTCTACTGGACAATTGCTTCCATTGTTGCTTCCGTTGGCAACCTCGTCGGTATATCGTAAGTTCTTTTCTAGTTATCTTGGGATTGCAAACTAATTTACATAATCTGGAATTAACAGAGAATGAAGTAAAAATGTGACTCTGCTAAAATATTTCTTATTTATATTTTCTGTATTACATAACTTTAAAACTCTCTTTAAAAATCTCGCCTTGTTTCACTTTAACAAGACACGGTGTCAACTGTAGCAGAATATAAAAATAATTGATTGTACTTAATTTTTTTGGTTTCAGGGAGCATAAATTATCAAACTTTAAAGAGAGGCTTAGTAAGGTTGTGATAAAGTTGAAGTCTCATATGGAAAATGGGAAATGGGAAATAGGTATACACGTGTTTAAGGGGCCTTCTGTTCTTCCAATCCTTTGGAATTTCATCTCAAATACTAATAGGATATTGTCTCCATTTATTTGTTGCAGGGAGGATTCAAGATTTCAAAATCCGTATCGATATTAGATATCCTAAAATTAAAGATGTTGTGGATCTGTTGGATATTCTGATTATTCCTGCTTCTGACGGCGGAACTTCCATACCCAAAATTTTTGAAGACGGCGTCCAAATTAAAAATGTTAGTGCTAAACCACACTTGCAGACTTAACTAGAGTAATAATTATTATTTTATCGATTTTGTTACTTGTTTTTCCTTTAATTTATTTTTGATATTTGAAATTTAGTCTTGAATTTAAAAAGTTCTAAAAAAAAGAGTTTTCATTTAAAATAAACAAATGCATCACCTTCTTGAAAATCCCCTTGAATACGTTAAATCTAAATGATTATGTCCTTTTCATTTTATTTTTTTTGTAATTTACCAAACAGGGTATTGAAGTGTTCAAGCAGAAATACGTGATGGTGTTCATTTCGGGCCTGGACAGCATTGGAGATGAGATTTTGCTTTTGAGTTCCATATATAGGAGATTGCAAGAGCACGCAGGAGAAGAAATAAAAGGTTTCAAGAAAGGTGATTTCAGGATTTTATGGATCCCCATGGTGGATGATTGGAACACCGATAAAATTAAGTGCGAGAAGTTTTATAATTTGAAGAAAAGCATGAAATGGCACGTGTTGGAGTACTTTGAAAAGTTACCAGGATACGAGATAATAGTGGAGAAACTTAAATACGATGGCAGACCCATTGTGACAGTGATCAACCCTCAAGGTCAGATAATGAATGAGAATGCATTGCAGATTATTTTCGAATGGGAGATCGAAGCGTTTCCTTTTAGGCAAATTGACGTTGATGATCTCAACAAAAAATGGAAATGGTTTTGGAATTTATTGGAGAAAACAGATGATAATGTAAAGGTAAGCGCAAATATGGAATTGCACGTAGCATTTGGAAAATTATTCTTACAAGAATCATTAATTGGAAGATACATCTAAATGTTGATAACCATGAATCAAATTGTTAAATTTGCATTTGGTTTACTTTATTATTTTCTTACTAATTTGTTACTTACTTAATATGTTTACCAGCTGTTGGGAAAGAATAATACAAGTTGCGTCTTCATATATGGAGGTAACGAAAGTTGGGTCCAAAACATGAAGAACGCAATTGGAAAAATTGAAAAGCATGAGATCAATAACGTGGACGTTAATATAGAGCGATATCAACTGGGGGAACATAACCCTGACCATGTACCCTCATTTTGGATTGGTCTTGATGGGAAGAAAAAGAATAAGGAGTGTAAGGGAAGAGTGGATTGTGAAATTCAGGAAATTGTGAGAACCTTGCTTTGCCTTAAACAAGATCCATCAGGGTGGGTTGTTCTTAGCAGAGGGCGTAACTTAAAGCTACTGGGTCATGCTGAGCCTATGTATCAAACTGTTGTTGAATTTGAGAAATGGAAAAACACAGTGCTCGAGAAAGAAACCTTTGATGTAGCCTTCAAAGAACATTATGATGTGGTGAAAGAAAGATATGCTAGTCGCCCATATGATCATACTTCAAGTGTTCTAGCAACCATAACTTGCCCAAATACCACTTGTGGACGCGTCATGGAGGTGACATCAATTAATTATAGGTGCTGCCATGGTAGTGCAAACAGTTGCAATTTCTGATTTCACCACAGGCCAACAACTATCTTCCAAAGTCTCCAATGCTTAAACATGGAGTTTCACTGTAACTTTCCTTGTTTACTTCATATGCTTGCATCAAGACAGATGCATTGTTCTCTAGCCACTTTGTTCGCCCTTCAATGGGTTAACTAAATAATGGCTTCTTTTTTGTGTGTGTGGTACTTCATTTCAAATTGAATAAAATTAGTATTTTCATTATATTTGGGAATTACAACCGACTTTCTTCTATTCTAGTTTGCATGTTATAATAAGCGTTATTACCTTAGTAAGAAAATTCAACTTATACATTCAAGTGTATAGGTGAAAGAAAGAGAGATAGAGAAAATGAAAAGAGGTAAAAAAAAAAAACTAAAATGGAAAGATAAAATGAAATGAAACATGTGCATGATGTTTAAATTTCTTTTGAAGAAAGTCATTTGCCTGGTAACTATTATATTGAAGCTTAAAGTGAAAATAAAAATGTTTAGAGCTTGGTTTTCTTTCTTTTTATATCTACACATTTAGAGTCCTAGATCTATTCCATTTAATAAAAAAATTCTTACTTAGGTCATGGGATTTTTTAATGGAATATGTTCTAATTAAAGTCTTCAAGAAAATCTTTATATCTAAATGAGAAGAAGAATAACATTGTTATTATCAATAATAATAATCATAATATAACAATAAAATTTGTTTAATACAGTGGTTATATGTAATTTTTTCAGTAGTTGCAGTGACATATAGGCTACGTACGGTAGATGTTTTGTTGTATTGCTATTTGGTTGGTTATTGAGCACAATTTGTGTTGTGATTTGAGACTCTCTTGTAATCATAACTTTGATTATAGTGAAGTTTGATTGACTAGCTTGTGCCCGTGGTTTTTACTTCTAACATTGAGAAAGTTTTTCACATTAAAATTTATGTGTCTTCCTGAAGTGTCTTTTTTGTTGCTGTCAATATTTGTTATTGCTCCTCACATATTCTTGTAAGTTGGGGAAATTATTATCCGCTGCTTATTGCTCTTGTTGAGATATTATTTTTATTGTGTTGAATTTCCCATCAGAGTGGTATCAGAGCTCCTTGGTTGAAGTTATTTGACTGCTTGAATGATGGAGGAAAATACAAATAAGATGGTATGTTTTAACGACACTAACTATCACTTATGGAAGGGAAAAATGAAGGATTTGTTATTTGTGAAGAAATTGCATCTTCCTGTGTTTGCTACTGAAAAGCCAGAAGACAAGACTGGTGAGGAATGGAAGTTTGAGAATAAGTAGGTTTGTGGTTTTAATCGTCAGTATGTTGAAGACAATGTTTATAATCACATTGCTAATGAGAACATGCAAAATCATTGTGGAAGAAGCTTGAGACTTTGTATGCTTCTAGTACAGGAAATAATAAATTATATTTGTTGAATTCCTTGATGAATTTGAGGTACAAGGAGGGGATTTCTATTTCAGATCACTTAAATGACTTTCAAGGGCTCCGAGATCAATTGTCACAAATGGACATCAAATTTGATGATGAAGTGTTGGGATTATGGCTACTGAATACTCTACCAGATTCTTGGGAAACATTTCGGGTTTTAATTACAAACTCATCTCCTGATGGTGTCGTCTCCTTGAAAAATGTTAAGAGTAGTGTTCTTAATGAGGAGATGAGAAGGAAGGCTCATTGTACTTCATCTCATTCCGAGGTACTTGTCACTGAAAATAGGGAAAAAATTCAGAAAAAGGAACCGAAAGGGAGTAAACAGAACAGTAAAAGTAAATCCAAGTCTAGATACAAAAACGTGGAGTGTCTTGTCACAAAAAGAGGGCACATTCAGATAAACTGTTTTCTTTGGAAAAAGGAGAACAAGGATAAGAAAGGGAAGCAAAAGGAGAAACATCATGACAATGATGATCGTGTTACTACTGCTATTTGTGATGATGATCTTATTATTCTCCATGACCATGATTCAGTTAATCTTGTATCAGATGAGAGCATGCGGATAATTGAAAGTGGTGCTACATTGCATGTTACACTAAGGAAGAAGTTCTCCACATTTTACACTTTTGGTGATTTTGGAGTGTTGAAGATGGGTAATGATGGTGTGTCTAAGGTAATTGGTATTGGTGATGTTTGCTTACAAACCAATATGGGAATGCAGTTGTTGCTTAGAGGAGTCAAACATGCTCCAGATATCCGTTTTAATTTGATCTTTGTGCAGATGTTTGATGATAGCGGTTATGAAAATCACTTTGGTTCAGGAAAGTGGAAACTCTCCAGAGGTAATTTAATTGTGGCCAAAGGGGAGAGAATTAGTAAACTGTATTGGAAAAAAGCATTGGTTGCTAAAGAAAGTGTGAATGCCATGGATATGTATACTTCTTTGTGGCACCGAAGGCTTAGTCATATCAGTGAGAAGGGGCTAGATTGTTTAGCTAAAAAAGATGTGCTTCCGGGATTGAAGAGTGCAGAGTTGGAGAAATGTTCTCATTGCATGGCTGGTAAGCAGATCAGAGTATCCTTCAAGAAGCATCCTCCCTTAAAGAAGTCAGAGTTGCTTGAATTGGTGCATTTTGATGTTTGTGGCCCATTGAAGGTAAAGTCATTTACTGGTGCACTTTATTTTGTTACCTTTATTGATGATTGTTCCAAGAAGCTTTGGGTTTATGCTTTGAAGACAAATGACCGAGTTCTAGATAAATTCAAAGAATTTCATGTTTTGGTTGAGAGACAGTCAGGCAAGAAGTGAAATGCATTCGTACTGACAATGGTGGTATAAAATACTAAAGAGAGAAAGTTTCGCCCAACAAATTCTACCCACCACCGATGCTTTGTTCACCGTTGGATCGGGCTGAAATTTTGTCAGCAGTTTCATACTTTGTGTAAATTCAATATGACTGTTCGGATCTTGCAAAAGTTGTTTGAGCATAGAGAAATCCATCTCACACTGCAACAGCGTTCTCGGTGTTTCTATTGAGGACGAAAATTTTCGGATTACTTATGTTGTTTCGTCCACCGTTGGACCGACTGAAATTTGGTCAGTAGATTCATACCTCGTGGTGCTTCAATTGGACCGTTCCAATTGTTCAAAGGTCACCGGAACAATGACATATAGGCCACGTACGGTAGCTGCAGTTTTGTGAAGTTTTAGGTTTCTTGTTCTTTGTTTCATCTCTGTTGTATTGCTATTTGGCTGGTTATTGAACACAGTTTGTGTTGTGATTTGATAATCTCTTGTAACCATAACTTTAATCATAGTGAAATTTGATTGAATGGCTTGTGTCCGTGGTTTTTACTTCACACATTGAGAAGGTTTTCCACGTTAAAATTTATGTGTCTTTCTGAAGTGTGTTTTTTATTGTTGCCAATATTTGTTATTGTTCCTAAAAAATTCTTGCAAGTTGGGAAAATTATTATCCACTGCTTATTGTTGTTGTTGAGATATTATTTTTATTGTGTTGAATTTCCAATCATTTGATTTCCTTTAAAATAAGGGAAGAAACATTTTCGATTATATAGAAATCTCATAGATAGAGTTTACATTTGTGTAAGGTATGCATGACTAACTTTTATGAATATATGAGCAGAGAAAGACATTGTGTGTAGCATGAAATTGTCTAGTTGAATAGAATTGTTAGTATGAGTGCATAACACCTTCACATAAAAAGTGTTATAAAGGTTTTGATATATATTTTTTTGTAAATGGGTTAGACACTCCAAATGATCTGTATAATTTAATTATTTTTTCTGAAAAAAAATATCTTTATCGTTATTTCTTGGCCTTAAATATTTGAAACCATGATTTGAGTGGTCCTAGTTTTTAAAAACATTTTATTAATGGCCAGAACAGTTGATTAAAAAGTAATAGATGTGTGAATTTTGATTGCTTGAGTGCTTTACATGTATCAATTGCTATGTCTCTAGTTAAAGAGATTAGTCTTATATCAATTCCTTTTAATGAAATAGTTATATATCTTCTCGATTTACCCTTTAGGGTACAACACCATCAACACCTTTTTACTCCCAAAATGTATCTTTTCAATAAATAATAAAATATGTATTAGAATAAAATATAATTAGATATTATATAATAAATGGTTTAATTTCTTGATATTGTGGATATTTTATATAAATATTTATTTTGTATTTCTAGAAATATCTATGTATACTTTATCAAATAAATTACCATTTAAGAATGTATTATTGTTTTTAACTATTGCATATGTTATTTTTTTCCCGCAATAATAGCTAATAAGACTGTTATAAAAGTAAGATTGAGCTTTTTATTTGTCAAATGAGTTGTTAGAATTGTATTTCAATTTTTTAAAAAATATTTGTAAAGGGATTAAAGACTAAGTCTTAGCGAAATTATAATTTTATGAAAAATGGATTGGGTGAATGAAAGAGTTTTTAGAATCCTTAACCTTTTCAATACTTGTGAATGAGAGTCCAACGACAGAATTCAAACTTAAGAAGCGATTAAGTCATGATCATATCCTTTCTCATTTCTTGTATCTAATAGTTGCAGAAGGTTTAGAGAGTGTGGTGAGACACAAAGAAAGAATTGGAGGACTAGAAGATGAAAATTCAATTCAAATATTTGCTTCAATTCTTAATTGCAATATCATAAATACTCTTTTTAAATATTTGTGTATAGGGGGAATTATAAAAGAGTCAATTTTTGGGATAAGATAGTGCAAAAAATTAAGAATAAGTTGGTAGGTTAGAAAGAGAAATATTTGTCCTTTACTAGAAGAATTTGCCTCTTGAAATAGGTTATCACATCACTTTCTATTTTTTTATATGTCTTTGTTCAAAATCTCAACAATGATGATGAAAATAATTAAGAAAATTTAAAGAAATTTTCTTTGGGGTTGAGGAAGTGACGAATGAAAAATAACATGGATGTCTCACAGGATATGCAAACCAAGGCGCAAGATTTGACCGAGATGACCATTTCTTGTTGAAGATCCCACATCGACTAGGGATGAGGACAATTCATTGTATATAAGTGGGTGCAAACCTCACCTCATGAGCCGATTTTATGGAATTGAGTTAAGCTTAAAGTCCACTTTGTAATTTTCTTATAATCAAAATGTTGTTAAGAATGACAACACCGGAGTTGAACTGCTTAAGTTTCAATAGTACGTTCTCAGTTTGCACAGATAAGGTTTCAACCAGGCGATCCGGAAAACGACATTCTTTTATAAAATCCCCATTGATGATGATAATTTTGACATCTCTAAGGATGTCGAAGGTCAGCTTGTGTCGGTTGACGATATTCCTTTAAGTACTGGGGACAACAATGAGGTGGCTGAGCACTGAAGGGTTTCAGGGGGTGTTTATCTTTTCTTTGTAAATTTTTTTGTATTCCCTTGAAATTTTTTTGTATATCCCTAAAATTTTGTAAGTGTTGGTTTAGAAAAATTACTCAACCTTTCTTTTATATTGTTGCTTATTTAGTATGTGTTGCCCGTGGTCGTTTCTGTTGTGTGTTGAGTTCTTACCTTATCGTTGTTGTGCTCTACTCGACTTTTTTTTTTTGCATTGGAATAGGTCGTACACATGTCGGTTTATGATTAGTTCGTGTTGATTTATGTTGGGAGCGTTTCGGTAGATGTCTGGATATATTTGTTGATGTCGAGTTTGGTGCATGTAGATTCAAGTCAGAAGCATATCGATTGATGCTTATACATCATTGTTGATGTTGAGTTTTGATGCGTGTTAGTTCACACCAAATCCATCTCGATTGATGCTTAGAAATCATGGCGGCATATCGGTTGATGCTTAAACATCATGGTTGACGTCGAGCTTTGGTGTGTGAAAGTCGATTGGATCTCAGTTGATGCTTAGAAATCATGGTTGATGTCGAGCTTTAGTATGTGTTTGTTCACGCCAAATGCATCTCGATTGTACGTAGACATCATGGTTGATGTCAATCTGTATGTGTTGGTTGATGCCTAATGCATATCGGTTGATGCTTAGGTATCATAGGGTATTCCTGAAAACCAAATTTTATTAGGTGTCTCATTAAAACCTTTTCAACTAAAAATCCTCCATAGGACAAAAAGGCTATGTGAGGAAAGTGTAGACCAACGAGTATGTGTTACTTTTATGAGAATATCAACTAAAATAAAATTTTACATGTGTGTCGTTCCAGGTTCACAGCACTGGCTTGTCGAACAAGTATTCCAATTGATATGCTCAATTTTTGGCTTCACTCTCAACCCGAAAGGGCCCCTACCAATTGAGAGTTTGCCTTCATTTTTTCTTGCATCACTTTGCATTCTCCAAACGAGGTCTCCTTAGTGAAAGACTCTCCACTTTACCTTCGAATTATATCGTTTTGGATGCTCTAACCATGCAAGATTCATCTCTAATTCGAGTGTTTTCTCTCAACTTGTGGAGTGGTCTAGGTTAGTGGCTAGGCTCTCGTTGTTTATGCCTAGGTCAAACATTTGTCTTCTTAAAGAGGGATGACCAATTTTCATTGTAACATCCCTATTTTAGTCACATTTAATAATGTAATATGCATGCAATATCTAATTATCATATAAACACACATACAAATATATATATATATATATATATGAATAATCCATACAGTATCTCAAAATATATATGTATCCCTATTCATAGGAATTTTAATATATACATGCATATAAAATAAAGAAATCAAAATAAAGTTGTAAAGATTCCATCTGTGATGACTTTATTTTGGCAAGTGTACCGACTCAAAAGTAATAAATTGTTCTTAAGGATTGATATCGAACTCACAAGGAACAGTTCTTTTAAAATCTCAAAGTATTGGATTCACTAATTATCAAAAGATGTCCAAAATTTTAATTGAAAGGTCCTTGGTATGATAAATTTATGTGAGAAATTAAATGAAAACAAAATAAGCGATTAAGATAACTCAATTGAGAAAACTAGCATTGTGATTAATCTTTCTCACTTGTCTGTATTTTCAATGAATAAAAGCATATAACATTCTAACTTGATTGACATTGATGCACATATAAAAATCATTCATATTGATTCTTCGCATATAAAATTATTAAGATTGTCTCCTAAATATTGATTCCTCACATATTTATAAAAATATTCTTATCATTACGAACAAATGTTATAAAGCCATTAATATTTAAATTATATTCCTAACATTCAAATATGTTAAGCATTATCATTTAGTTCAGATACTCAGGAGTACTTTCCAGTCAAATCTAAGAATCAAAATTATGAATAAAGATTCAAACTTTAAGAATAAAATGATAATACCAATATTAATCAAGAAAAAATGTTATAAATAAATATCACCTCAATACATAAGATTTTGAACATATTATTTTCAATCTCAAAGGGAAAACTTAGTCACTCATATTAGTCATTACAATCATTGAAAGCAGGAAAAGAATATCTAGAGTTTTGAGTTTTTTCCTTGATGACTGTCTCCTTTAGGGTTTCCTATCTTTGATCCCTGATAAGTGTCAAACTTCAATAATATTTCATATTCAAAATATAGGCACTTAGGAGTATTAATTGCTAAAATAAGTATAAAATAACTCATAATTTATGAATTTATACCATTTTACATATTTTGTGATTTATAATTGAATAGGAACGATTTATTCCCAAATTTGGTGTTAATTTCAGGATTCTAGGGGAGAATGGAGATGATTGGGCAGAAAGAAAATATACAAAGCCAAAAAGAGAAAGTTGGATTGTGTAAAAACTCAGGCCCAAAATGTGCAAAAGAACATCTCACCATCAGGGGAGCTCGCTCAAGCAAGCTATATCTCACTTGAGCGAGATATCGCTAGAGATAGTGGACCTTTTAATGTTTTATTCGCCGAAACAAGCCCATCAGCGCCACACAAGAAGTCACTTAACCCTAGAAAATTAGGTAAATATGGGGCTTGAGGCTCAACCCTAGGGTGCAAGATTGAGAGGAAAACATTATTAAGTGACTCGTAACTTAATTGGGAGAATAGAAGGTGTTAGGAGATGTATGGCTAATTCTACCTCGTGGATTTTGATAAGTGTCTAACTCTAGTAATATTTCATATTAAAATATAGGCACTTATGAGAATTTATTGCTAATTTACATATAAAATAATCCCTAATATATAAATTTTTACCTTTTTACATTTTTTATGAGCTTTATTTGAATAAGAGCATTTTATTCTCAAATTTGGTGTTAATTACAGATTTTTAGGGAGGATTGAAGATTTGGACTAAAGGAGAATAATTTGAGCTAAAAAGAGAAAGCTGGAAGGTCCCATAATGGAAAAAGATACAAAGAAAGATTGAGTCTTTTTTATGTTTTCTCACTTAGCCCATTAGTGTGACACAGGAAGCGACCTAACCCTAGAAAACTAGAATAAATAGGGGGCTAGAGACTCAACCCTAGTGTGCTAGATAAGAGAAAAACATCATAGAGTGAATTGTAACCCAATTGGGAGAATAGAAGGTGCTAGAAATATGCGTGGCTAATTACCCTTTGGGATTCGGGGTAATCTGCTCAAACTCTTATGTATTGAGGTGATATCTTATATATTAATATTCAATTCTTGATTGATTATTGGTATTGTTGTGTTACTTTTAACTTTCCGTGACAAAATTGAGAATAGTAAATCTGACTGAGAGGTATTTTTAGGGTTCAGACCTAAACATCAATACTTAACATATTTGAGTGCTAGAGATAGACTTGAAATGTTAATTGCTATTAACATCTAATTGTGATTTCTAAGTTTTTTTTATAAATATGCGAGGAATCGATATTTAGGAAACACCTTAAGAATTTTATATGCGAGGAATCAATATAAATGATTTTTATACGGACATCAATATCAATTAAAAGAGCAATATATTATAATGCTAATCAAAATACAAAAGAGTGAGAAAGATGAAATTCAATCCCTAGAATCTTTGCCTTGTTTTCTTGTTAATCGTTGCCATCACAATAACTCTCAACAAACTTTTATTATTCTGTTTCATATTTAGCGAATCTTCTACTTGAATATTCAATTGTTCCTTGTGGGTTCTATATCCTTCCTTAGGGAAAAATTATTACTTCTAACAATGCGGTGTCCTTGCCATAAAAAGTCATCACCCCCTTCTCTTTTCTCTAAGGTTTCCTCGTGCCCTTATCTAACCTAATTTGATGTAGATTAAGTGATATCTTGGTTAGGCAAGATATTGCTTGCTCAAGTGAGATTCACAAGAATTAAAACCAGCTTCACTGGAGCAAACTTGCTTAAGCGAGTTTTAGTGAATTCTGAACGAGTCTTAGGTAAGCATGGGCGAGTCTTTGGCAAGTTTGCTCCAAAGAGCAAGTTTTACCTTTCAAGTGATCTTGCTAGGGTGAGTTTAGGCGAGTTCTGGGCAAGTTTACTCCCGAGAGCAAATTTGCCTCTGAAGTAATCTTGCTTAGGCGAGTATGGGCGACTTCTGGGTGAATTTTGAATTATTTCCCGAACTTTGTCTTTTCTCCCTGACTTTAACTTTTCTATTCCTCTTTTATCCCTTTATCTCAATCTTCCCCTAAATTCCTGAAATTAGCACAAACTTGAGAATAAATAGTTCTTATTCATATCATAATCCAAAAAATATGTAAATAAAATCAAATTCCTAAATTTAAAGTTGAATTATAACTTTATCAATAATTAAAATCCTTAAGTGGCTATCCTTTTGCATAAATATCACTAAATTATTGCACTTATCAATCTACTCATTGATAAGTAGATTGAGTCGGTACATCACCTGAAACATCACTTGTTCTCTATCACTTAAAACATCACCTGTTCTCATGTAAAAATAGACGATCATCATAGATAAGGAAAATATAACATAACACAAATTACAAGGTAAGTTAGATATATTTTAAAAACTTCCAATACAATTTTAAAACTTTAAATAACACATATATAACCTCACCAATTCTAATAAAGTTTTCACACAACAAACAAGTGTTTATCAAATTTCCACATTCATATTTCTCATGTTAGACTTTTACTGGCTCTCATACTCAAACACTTGACTCTACTTTCGGAAGACTCATGCATTGACTTAGACGCAAAGATCTACACTTATCATACTATCTCACTTTGAATCCACACAATTATGCACATATAAATCTCAATATCTCGAATCACTACGTATGGCAAGGTTAATTTATATGAATCTGATAGACAGACTCACACGAACCTCCTTTGACTCTCATCACCTAAATAATTTTATCTATATGATTCCATTATATCAGTAGGGTCAGGATACCGCCTTTTAGATGTATCACTAGTCAATGCACGTCCTAAAAATATTACCATGATATTTGCTTTCCTGAAAATACTGTGTTTCGATTATAACTTCATAATTCACATATCAAATTATACAAAACTTAAACCATTTAATCATATAAAGGTTTATAAAGCAAACAACTCCACAATTATTTAAAATTCATATAACATATAACAACTAAAGGTTTTAAATTAACTATAAATTTTCATATCAAACTTGAACTTCATAAACAATTCAAACCACAAATATCTAGTTCAACATGGTAGGGGTACTCTCATCAATTTACTCTATCAATCTATATACCATCATTATATCTAACCAAATTTAAATCATTCAAAGTCAAACAATAACAAATTCAATAACTCATTCACTTCAAGATATACTTAAACTATATAATTTACATAAATCAACAAATTTTTCAAATTCAAACAAAACATCTTTCAATAAATCATCCATATCAAAATCAACAAATTCACATTTGATTTAAAACAATAAACTACATCACTAAAAAGTATTCAATCCTGCAAATAAAATTTGGAACTGGTGACCACGTCATCTCCACATCCAGATCCTCTAACCTAGGGTTCTATTGAAAACAAAAACTAGTTTCCCTTACCTGAGCTTTTGAGCAGGTACTCATAAAAATCTTCAAGTCTTACATAAGCTTAAGAATGACTTAACCTGCACCACAAAGTCCTAATAAAAAATATAACTACATCATTAGAATCTTGAGCTAATAGGGACTAATTTTGAAGCTAAAAACCTCACATACAACAACATCTTCCAAGATAGATTTAACATTTCACACTACAAAAAAAATCACTTTTAGCGACCACCAAATTTGGTGGCTAAAAGCACTATAATCGGTCGCTAAGCATATTTGCGACCGAAACAGTCACCAAATAAAAATGGAAGCGAAAACCTTAGTCGCAAAACATTTAGCAACCGAATTATAAATTGGTCGCAAATTTGTGACCGAAATTACGGTGACTAAATCGGTCGCAGAAAATTTGGTCACCAGAATTTAGAGACCAAATTAGCAACCAAATTTTAATAACAAAATCGGTGGTTAATTCGGTGGCTGATAGCGACCACCATTTTCGGTGGCTGATAGCGACCACCATTTTTAGTCGCTAATGGACTAAAATAATTAACTAAAAAAACTGGTGGTGACTAATTCGGTGGCTAAATAGAGACTCCAATAGCGACAAATTAATTTCGGTAGCTAAACTCTTTTTTTTTAATTACAGCGACCAAACATAAATTTGTGGCTATTTTTATATGTATTATTATTAATACCTATTTAAAATGGTATTTTGACCTGTTTATAAACTTAAATAATTCAATTAAAATTGCAAATTCATTCTCGTAAAGCTTTAACCAACATTAATTATAATTTTCCACAAATATAATATTTCTATAAACTTAAATTATTCAAGAAAAGTATAAATTTATACATATTGAACTTTAATCTACACTAAATCAATTCATATCATAGGACCTAAGTAGAAATTAAGAGAGTTAACTTTTCCTACTTAAAATACCTTGTTAATAAGGAATCTAATTTTAAAAAAGTTAGCGAAGCTCACGGTTGAAATGGATGTTGTTAATCTAAGTTATCATAGACGTCAATAAAATGGGACATACTAATTATCCATTCAGGATCATGCCTACTTAGATTTACTTTGAATGTACTATTTCGTTTTAATTGGAAAATATTGTGACAAGAGACCAATTTATTTATCTAAATAGAATTTTATATAAGTTTAAGTTTTTTATAAAATCTCTAAACTTAGTTTATTTTCTAATGTGGTTTGACTTGATTGGATTAGAGCATTTTATACCCTGTAAGTCTGATTTATGACCTTTTATATTTGATGGTTTTTTTATATATAATTTTATAAAAAATTATTCTCTGTGAATTATATTTGATGGTTAGAGCATTTCATACCCTGAAACCAATCTATAATTTTACCCTGTGAATTACTCTCTTTTTTCCCTGTAAATTAGTCCTACTAATTGAAAAATATATGGAATATAGAATGGGATAAAGTAAGAAAAACAATTCCTACAACATTGCCATATATTTATTAGTTTACACCAATGCAAATTAAGTGTTAGTAATCCAATTTTAAATACAATAAAACCAATCATATAAAATAGAAACCCATGTTGCAGCTTAAAACTAATGAAGCAGATCTTGAAGTAACAATAACAAATGCATTCAGCTACCTTAAATTCTACATATAGAGAACCAAAACATAGATAACTTGTCCCTTGTAACTTCAACACGATTTAAAAGAGGCTCCACATATATAACCTTGCCAATTTCGATCTTAGTACATTAACTAAAAAATGTATCAATTTAAGCAGTGAACCGAAAAAATAGATTGAGTACTTACCTGCCAATTACAATTTTTCAATATAACCCTTTGACCGCATAATATGACTCACCCCAAGCTTAATTAAGTAGTGTGCTTTAAGTAAATGACAACTGCATATATTAGGTGGATAAAAATAAGATTTAGGTAGACTTGGTGTTCCAATTTCACATGGACACAATTCTTTGTATAGAAAGATGAGATTATTTAATAGTGTAGGAAGCAAAAGCTTAATAAATAATGCAGATTATTTTATGAACAAAACAGAATCAAAGAAATCCAAACAGAGAGGACTTGTAGAGCAGGAATAGAAAACAATCACTCCATCACTCAATTTGCTCTTCCCACTTTTATCTTTCTCAACTTATTCAAATGTATATAAACCCCATTGGCTTAATGCTATAAATTGCATCATTCTCTCCTTGATTTTCTTTCTCTTTTAACTCCAAAAATCTCAGCATAATTCTCCTTCTATATGCACTCTTCATAATTCTCCTATCTGTTGAGTAATTATTACCTCCCAACCTTGAACTCTAGAAAATGTTCTTGCTTCAATCTCATTTCCAAAAACATAGTCCATATATCTGAATCCAAGAATGGACATCGTTAATAAAATCAATATGTAATTTTTTCTTTAATAAAATTAAAGAGAGAAGAATCCTTACGGTAGCACTTTCACCAGTGCATCCTTGAAGAACTCACAGATAAAGGGAGCGAAAAGGTTCATCATGAAGGTCTGCAAAACATGAATGTCGGCTATCTGGATTATTCAGGTATATGAGATAGAAAGGGACACTATATCAACTAGGTACCTAATGCCCAATTTTTTGGTTTGATCAAATGTTCTGACTTATAGCAATTTTGCAGCTGATAAGTTAGCAACGAGTGACCTGTATTATATGCAATCAAATAGGAGGCTTCAAATACTTGTTTTGCTATCAAATATATGTTAATCTGAAGTATACTATTTACAGAAAAAACATAAAATATAATTATTGATTTCTATAATAAGGAGAATAGAAACTCAAGGAAAGCTTGATCGTCTGACCTTTCACCACCAACCACACAAACAACACAAGTTCCCATAGGTGCAGTATTTCATAATAGTGAACCTGATTGTTGAATGAATAGAAAGTTAATTTCAGAAATGGAATTCTAAGTGACAAGATAATCAAAGATAAACTTACCTTTACACCATCAAGTGAACATCTCTTCTTCATTTCCTCCCCAAATTTGTCCTTTCCTATGCAGCCTATGTAACCTGTGGCATTAGGTACTTGAATCAATGTTACAAAGTGAAGGCAAATGATTAGCTACATAACTACTGCAGACTCAGCTCATTTCATAAAAGAAAGTGCATACCTGAGCAACCTGGATTGAATTCAAAGTAGCACCTACCAATGAGAAAATTTTAAAACTCGTCAAGATGAAATGTGCACTTTCATCTCTTTTCTTTCCCGCTCTTTTATTAAAGCTAGAATCTATGACTAGAAATCTAATAATTCGGATCGAGTGTATTACCTCCAGCAATGTACTCCACATTAGATTTGCTAGCCAATTTTTCATACCTAAGATGATTGCTATATGAAAATTTATAAGAAAAAAATCTTATCCTAAAAAGAAAATATCCTCCGATAAAATACTAGCCCAAAAAATAAATGTAGTAAGGAGAGAAAGCTAAAAATCTTTCTAGATCTAGAGGTTGAATATCTAACCAGTTATTACATCAAGTTCTTAATTTACAAATTTTCTAAAAATATGTACATTGAGTATTTAGTAAAAGAAATAGGTAAAACTTGTGATTTTCCTGAACAACATTCTAGCATAAAGCATTAGCAGAGGGAAAAACAGATAAGAAGTGGGAATA
>Ga0123341_1001277_pt1 | contig 18454 bp, 23 predicted proteins | sample Turbeapinknodule_FD_89959 | JGI IMG/M metagenome (GOLD analysis project Ga0123341, IMG submission 89959) | Root nodule microbial communities of legume samples collected from Mexico - Turtle bean Mexico pink nodule | ecosystem: Host-associated > Plants > Roots > Nodule | place: Mexico: Nepantla...
CATTCCAAGAGCTTCATCCACATAAGTCCATTTTCCCTTCATTCCAAATTACCCATTTTTGTTCTACTTGTTTGTTTTCACTTTCAATCGGTGCAATCTCTTCCTTATGATGTCCTCTTTCATGTCTTGCACTTATATTCAATTTTAATCGGTGCAAATTGGTTGTTCTTGCTGTTTTGGTCACGTCCTCCATGGGTATAAATGCTATATGTTGTGTTCTTGAGTTTCTATCCATGGGTTTGTAGTTCAAAATGGGTTTCTATGTGAGTTTGACTTGGTTACTTGTGTTTTGGTGAGTTCTTGAATGTTTAAGAACATTGATCCAATTCTTAAAAAGTGTCTAATCATATTCCAACTCTTGTTGAATCCATAACATGTTCATATCATATCCCTATCAAGTTATTGGAATTATATCACGGTCGTTGCTGGTGTGGGCACTTCAACACCCACAACTCCTCCTCCTTTTGTCACCTCTGCCCCCAACACAACTGAACCAGCCCCTTCGACAACAGGAAGAAAGGGGTGGTGGCGCTGGCCACTGATTTGGAGGACGAGGACACCTGCACGAGCCTCGTCTTTTAGAGACCGAGGGTGGGCGAAGTCGTGGCGCCCTCTCACTCTGCATCTGGCGGGCTCACCCCAGCCTTCAGGGATAACCCCCCAAGCGCTTCCTCCCCGCACGACCTTATTGTTCATGAAGGTGGGGGGAAGAGCGCCCCTGAACATAAGCAAACGCCTCCCCCTCCCAAGCTCCCTGCCCTTCTCCAACAAGCACTCAAACTCTTTCAAGACAAGGAGATGGTGGAAAGCTTCGGTGGCAACCTCCTCCAAGACCGCGTGGCTCAGGGTCTTGGAGACTTCCTCGTCGCGTCCGACCTTGCGCTGAGTAAGGCACAAGAGGCACAAGATGCACAGGCTGAGGTAGCAAAGCTAAGGGAGGAGCTAGCTCTTAAAACCAAAGCCTTCTCCAACTGTGAAACCGCCATGTACCAGGAGCTGGCAAGCCTTCGTCAATCCGAGAAGGACGTTAAGAAGCTTCTCTTTGAGAAGTTCCAAGAGGCTGTCCAATTGGAAGCGAAGATCTTGCCTCTTCGCAATAAGGTGGTCGACCTGAAGGAGAAGGTTGAGAGAATGCAGTCCAAGATGGTGAGGTTGGAGGAGAGGGCCACCCAACGTGAAGTCCAGCTAGGACAGGTGGAAGGGGAACTGCCTGAAAAGATCGAGCTTTTCAAGAAGACGGAAGAGGAGCTCAACAACAATGTTGTCGACGCTTATGACGAAGGGTTCCAAGATGCCATAGCTAAGTTTGCCTGTGTGCATCCTGAGGTGGATCTTTCCCCTTTCAATGAGTCCAAGTGTGTTGTTGGTGGGCAACTCGTGCTTAGAGAGTAGCCACCTTGTAATTTTGTCTTCTTGATGACTCGTACTTTTGTAAATATTTATATAAATATTTCTTAGCTTCTGCATTTTCTTGAGTCGTTTTTGTCACGATCACTTTGTTGCCTTTACTTTCATTGACTTCGACTAACAACGCTTTCGACAAAGGTTTGCCTCCTAGGTAGGACGTTTTAACTTCACACATTTTATATCTTGCCCTTTGTTCTCTTCAAGGCATGATACGTGCTCAGATCCTTTAACAGTCTCAGCCTTTGTTGTTTCAAGGATAAACTCCTCTTGTTGTTTTGATCTTCTTCTTGCAAGGTATGGCTTCCTGCTGATCTCATCCCTACCCCTTTCAGATTGACGGGAATGTCTTGCTGGTAGCACTGGTGAACCACACTGCTCTCGACCTTTGCTTACAAACAAGGGAGAGGTGCATCCTTCCGATCTCGACCTTGCATAACGAGGGTAAGACTGAATTTAACCGGTGGACCATGCTGTTCGACCCTGGAGTTCCTGCACAAGAGGGAGGCTCCTTGAGGAACCATACTGCTCCCATCTTGGTGTTTCTAACTCGAGTGAACGGCTCTTACCGACCTCATCCTTGTTGAACGAAGTCAAGGGACAGGTCTGAAGTGACTGCAACCTTGCTGTAAAAGTCAAGGGTCAGGTCTTTAACGGTTGAACCATACTGTTCTCAGCCTTGGTAAACTTACGCAAGAGGGAGGCCCACCGAGGAACCATACTATTCCCGACCTTGGTGTATTACTTCAAGGGAAAGGTTCATTAACTGGCGAACCATACTATTCTTCGCCTTGGTGAACTTACACAAGAGGGGGTTCATTGGGGAACCAAACTACCTCTGCTCTTGGTGTATCACTTCAAGGGAGGTTCATTAACTGCACTGCACACACATTTCTTAACTGAATAACTGAAATTTTATTAGGGTGACCTCGTTAAAAAACCCTTACGAGGGAAAAAGAGTGTCCCCTTAAACCGTGTACAATGCAAAACTTTAACTAAAATAAAACTTAAGATTGGTCGCCTTCCAAGTACGAGGGATCGTGCCACCTTCTAACGTCTCAAGCCTGTATGCTCCATTCCCAAAGGCCTCTGTTACTCTGAAAGGACCAGTCCACTTGGGAGACAACTTTTTTTCTAGCTGGTATGGGTGGGCCTTTCGCATCACCAGGTTAGCCTTCATCCTTGCTTCCTCCCTTACTTCGTCCAGTAGGTCCAGATTCACCTTCCTCTCTTCATTGGACTCTTCGACAATGAAGTTCTGGAAGCGTGGCGAGTTCTCCTGAATTTCTACTGGAATCAGCGCGTCCAAACCGTACACCAAGCTAAAGGGTGTTTCTCTGGTTGTGGACTAGGGTGTAGTGTGGTAAGCCCACACAATTCTCGGGAATTCTTCTGCCCAGGTCCCTTTGGCTTTATCTAGTATTCTCTTCAGACCTCTGAGCAGAACTCGGTTCGTAGACTCGGCCTGCCCGTTCGTCTGGGGGTGTTCGAATGACACGAACACCTGCTTTACTCCCAGCTCTGTACATAACTTGCCCAATTGCTGACTCGCAAACTGGGTACCATTGTCAGACACCAACCTCTTTAGGATTCCTAAGCAGCATACTACGTTTTTCCACACAAAGTGTTGGATTTTGTGGGTTGTGATTTGCGCTACTGGCTCAACCTCTATCCACTTTGTGAAGTATTCTATGGCGAGGCACTTCATCTGCCGCATTGCTAAAGGAAAGGGCCCTAGAATGTCGATCCCCCAAGTATGAAATGGCCATGGGCTGTAAATCCACCTCAGCTCCTCTGGGGGCGTTTTGTGCCAGTCGGCGTGTTGCTGGCATTGTTTGCACCGTTGTGCGTACGTCGTGCATTCTTCCCTCATGGTTGGCCAATAATATCTCGCACGAACGGCCTTCGAAGAGAGAGATCGGTCGCCGACGTGGATACCGCATATCCCCTCGTGTAGTTCTGCCATAATGCGCGTGCACTTTTCGCCACTTACACACACCAGGATAGGGTGGGTGAACCCATGCCTGAACAACTTTCCATCGATCAAGGTGTACTTGCTCGAATTTTTCTTGATTTTTCTGCCCTCTGCAGGCTCTAGCGGGAGTATTCCATCAACCAAATAGTGTTGGTAGGGTGTCATCCAGGTTTCTCCTATTTAGACTTGGTGAACCTGGGACGACATCTCCCCAGTAACCGGGTGCACGCTTATCTTGGGCGTTTTCAACGTCTCATGCGTTATGGACCGATGACTCCCCCTTACTCCTTCCGATGTGTTTATCTGTTGGACTTCTGCCATATTGTTAGCGGTAGTTCGAGGTGAACTCAGGGTCTCCTGAATTACTGTCCTCTACCTGCCCCCTTGCCCGAACTGGCGAGCTTTGCAAGCAAGTGTGCTCGGGCATTCTGCTCCCTGGGCACGTGGACTAACTCGAACACCTCAAACATCTCCTTCAGAACATGGACGTACTGTAGGCATGCGGCCATCTGAGGGTCTTTAGCTTGGTACTCCCCCGTGACCTGACCAGTGACCAACAAGGAGTCACTCTTCGCCAGCAGACCTTTCGCACCCATCTCCTTTGCTAACAACATCCCAGCGATCAGGGCCTCATACTCTGCCTGGTTGTTACTGGCCTTGAAAGCGAACCGTAGGGCCTGCTCAATTAGCAACCCATCTGGTCCTTCCAGATGACACCAACCCCACTACCTTGTTGGTTGGAGGAACCATCTACAGAGAGTATCCATCTGAAACCTGCTCCTTCTTGATGCGTGGCTACCGAGGAGAGTTATACTACGAAGTTAGTGTAAACCTGGCCTTTAATGAGGCCTCTAGGCTCGTACTGCACATCGAACTTTTTGAGCTCCACCTCCCATCGCACTATCCTGCCTGCTACATCTGGCTTCTATAAGACCTTGCGAATTGGAAGGTCTGCCATCACTATTACGGTGAAGCTCTGGAAGTAGTGGCGAAGTCTTCCCGCTGAGAATACTACAGCCAGAGCCGCTTTTTCTAAGGCCTAGTATCTCACCTCTGGCCCTTGTAACACTTTGCTGACGAAGTAGATCGGTTTCTGCACCTGGTCCTGCTCTTGCAGCAAAACCGAACTGATCGCCTTCTCTGTAACTGCGAATTATAGGCAGAGTGGGGTACCTAGTTTTTGCTTGCACAACACTGGTGGACTGCCCAGGTACTCCTTCAGCTTTACAAACGCCTCTTCGCATTCTCTGGTCCATACGAACCTATTGTTTCTCTTCAGGCACTGGAAATAAGGATGCCCCTCATCTCCTCCTGCCGATACAAATATGGACAGAGCGGCCATGCGCTCTGTCAACTATTGCACTTCTTTAACGGAGATCGAACTCCTCATGGCTATTATCGCAAAGCACTTCTCAGGATTCGCCTCTATGCCACGCTTAGTGAGTAGGAACCCGAAGAACTTGCCTGCCTCTACCCCGAACACACACTTCTCTGGGTTCAGCTTCAACCTGTACTTGGCTATTATGGTGAATAGCTCTTCCAGGTTTGTTACGTGCTGCTCCCTCTGCCGGGAGGTGACCACCATGTCATCTACATACGCTTGGACATTCCACCCTAACATGGGCGCTAAAACTCTGTCCATCAGCCTCTGGTAGGTGGCGCCTGCGTTCTTCAGCCCAAAGGGCATCACCTTATAACAATAACAAGACAGCTCTGTCATGAATGTTGTCTTGCACTCATCCCTAGGGTGCATCATGATCTGGTTGTATCCAGAAAAGGAATCCAAGAAGCTGAGCAATTTGCACCCGGACGCACTGTCCACCAACGCATCAATATTGGGTAGCGGGTAGTAGTCCTTTGGACATGCCTTATTAAGGTCTGTAAAGTCAACACACATTCTCCACTTCTCGCTAGCCTTCTTCACTAGTACCACATTGGCCAGCCATTCAGGGTACTGAATCTCCCTAATGTGGCCAGCCTTCAGCAACTTCTCTGACTCCTCGCGGATGACCTGATGCCTCTCCTCGTTGAACTTTCGTCTTCTCTGGCGAACAGGTCGGACCTGGGGGTCCATGGTGAGACGATGACACAGGAAGTCAGGGTCTATGCCGGGCATGTCAGAGGCAGATCACACAAACACGTCAAGGTGTCGCGTTATGACCTCAACAATCTGATCCTACAAACCTTGGCCTAAGGACTTGCCAAGCTTGAACATTTTTCCTCTGATCTCTCGCTCCAGCACGTCTTTGGCGAGTTCGAGTCGTCTCTCCCGGGCAACCTCTGCACGGGTGACCCCTTCTTCCCTTGGAGGCTAGGTAGTAACAGCGAACACCCCTCTCTTAGTCTTGAGGTTATTTATGTAACATTTTTTAGCCTCTTTCTGGTTAGACTTGATGGTGATCACCGTACCCTCAAGGGAAGACAACTTCATCTTCATATGCCTCGTAGAGGCAATCGCTCCAATCCTGTTCAAAGCAGGTTTACCTAACAGTATATTGTAGACTGATGGGGTGTTAATGACAAGATACCTGATGTTGGTAGTGCGTGAAGTTGTGCCATCCGTGAAGGTCGTCCTCAACTCTATATGCCCACGCACCTCCACTTGGTCTCCAACGAAACCATACAAGCACCCAATATAGGGCCTCAACCGGTCTAGATATAACTGCAACTTGTTCAAGGTCGACCAGAACATCACGTCGACCGAACTTCCTTGGTCTACGAGGACGCGATGCACTCTTCTTCTTGTTGTTAGTAACAAAATTACCACCGGGTCATTGTCATGGGGTATGACATCCTAGTGGTCGGCCTCGGTGAAGATGAGGTTGACATCGGAAGTCTGATCTACCTCCTGAACGTCTACTGCCATCACCTCTCGCGTGTACTTCTTCCGCTGGGAGGCAGTGCATCCTCCTCCTGAGAACCCTCCAGAGATGGTGTTGATCTCACCATGAATCGGCACCTCGTGCCCTTGATCTGCTCCCGCGACCACCAACACCTGATCGTTCTGCGGCTCCTGGAGGTAGTCCTTCAAGAAGTCGCTCTTCACTAGCTCGTCCAAATTGTGTGCCTAGGCCAAGCAATTGCGTATATAGTGGCCATGTGCTTGGTGAAACTCGCACCAAGCGTTCTTGTTGGGCCCCATCTTCCTGTCAGTCTTCACGGGTACCTTCAACCTTGCCGCTATGTTTGGAATAGCGATCAGCTCCCTGAGCTTTATACGAAAATTATGTTTCGGGGGCAGGTCCCTTCGCGTGCGTGTCCCTGCTTGGGACTGTTCGTAGGGTTTCCTCACATCCTTCTTCTCTGTGGTCGCCTCGTGCACCCTCATGAGCTGCAGTCGACCTGCTGCTCGAGGTCGGACAAGAATGACGAGATCGCGTTTCTCTGTGATTCATCCGTCCGCAGCGATGTGCGCCAAAGCCCGACGCCTGATCTCAGTGAACATCTTTGGGTAGAACCTTAGCAACGATTCACTGAAAGGTCCTGGCAGCATTCCTTTGACGAAGGCGTGCATCGTCATGGCCTCATCCGTGGGTTTCAATCTTACCACCTGGACTCCAAACCTGTTCAAGTACCTCATCAAGGACTCCCCCTAGTACTGCTTAATGTCAAAGACATCATAAGAGAGTCGAATGGGGGCCCTGTTAACAAGGTACTATTCCCTGAACAGCGTCGCGAACTGGTCGAAGGTAGTGATGTGTCCATCAAGGAAGCTGACAAACCACTACAACACCACGTCTGCCAACGTGCTCATAAGCAACTTGCGGTACACAGCGTCAGACCCTCCTGTGAGCATCATCTGAGTGTGGAACGCTGTGAGATGGGCCTCTGGGTCCTCTTCACCTGTGAAGGTGACCTTTGGGCCCAGAGACGTGGTTGGAAACGCTGTATCCATGATCGCTTGAGAGAATGTCATGGGACATGACTTAGGTGGTACAGGTGGGGCACGTTCGTCCACTGCGCATTCTCCCGCTTGTTGCAAATCTCTGCGCAGTTCTTCGTTGGTTTTGCGCAGTTCTTCGTTGTCAGCCTGTGATGCGGATATTTCAGCGCTATGTTGCCACCAGCTCCTGGAGGGTGCACATGGTCTCCATGAGTTGTTGCATGGTCTCCTATCTCCGTCTAAGAATCGTTCTTCCTTGATCAAAGAATATCTCACCTGGAAAGACAAAGGGCACTTTGACGGTCGTTTGCACTCCGATGCTCAAGTCAGTATAAGGGCAAAGAAACACCAAGTGTATAAAGTAGTTCAATCTTAGAAACTGTGTACCTTGCTAGGGTTTTTGGCTCCCTTTATATAGGTTGAAACTAGGGTTTATCTTTGTGCGGTTACCCTTGTCTAGGGTTCCTTGGGAAACGTCCTTGCGCCGCTCTTTACATAATCGTAGCGTATCTGACACATAGAACTTCCCTTAATTAGAGCGCAATGAATAACAAAGTGGCCGCCTGGGTACCAACTTGTGCACCTAATCTCTGGCGCCATCTATTTCTGTGGGTGCCCTAAGTATTCACGTGCCATGCATGCAGCTTCCCTTGGAAACCCTAACCCTAATGGGCGTTAGTGCCTCCAAGGATCATTCTCTCATGTCGCGCCTGTATGCGCTATACACACCACGCGCATGGATCCCTTGTGACTTAGACTTCCCTCATATCTGATGTCTTAAATGTTAACTTAGTATAATTCTAGGGTCCACCTTACGTGGCCCACTATAACGTTCAGACCGTGTGTTGTGCTCCTAGTTTGGGACTTCCTTGCTTCATAAGGCAGTTGTGCTCTTGGGGCCTTTGTTTCCGTCGTGGCCTCAAGTACCCTCATGGGCTGAGGATGACCTGTTCCCCGAGGTCGGACAGGGCCAACGCTACTGTGTTTTTCTATGACCCGATGCTCTGCAATGATGTGTGCCATGGCCCAACGCCTGATCTTGCAAAATGTCTTTGGGCAGCATCTAATCAGCAAGTCGCTGAAGGGTCCTGGTAGCAATCCTTTGGTGAAGGCATGCATCGTCATGGCTTCGTCCTTGGTGTGTAGCCTCACCACTTGTACCCCAAACCTGTTTAAAAACTCTTTCAAGGACTCTCCTTGGTACTGTTTTACATCAAAGAGATCGTATAAGATCGGTGAGGGAGCCCTGTTGACAATATACTGTTCTCTGAACAACATTAAGAATTGGTCGAATGAAGTAATGTGTCCGTCAGGGAGACTGACGAACTAGTCCAACGTTGCACCTACCAGCGTACTCATGAATAGCTTACAGTACACGACATCGGAACCTCCTGAAAACATCATTTGGGTGTAGAACGTTGTGATATGCGCCTCTGAGTCCTCTACACCTGTGAAGGTGACCTTCGGGCCCATGGACGTGGCTGGTATCCATGATCACCTGAGAGAACGGCATGGGGGGAGCCTTAACTGGCAGCGGTAGGGCTCGCTCATCCACAATACGTTCTCCTACGTTCTACAAATTCTTGTACAGTCCTCATTGGTTTTGCGTAGCTCTTCAACATGGAAACGATCCTGGTCAACTCTGGAAGCTGCTACCACCTCCTAAAGGGTGTGTATGGTCTCCATGAGTTGTTGCATGGAGACGTTGTCCTCTCCTGAGGGCTCAGCAGATCCATGTCTCGTGCTCCTCATGTTGTTGGTGGCTCTCAACACGATTGTGGATGGGACCTAGTTTTATCGGGTCCCACGGTGGGCGCCGAATGTTCTCGTCGGTTGACTCAATTGTCGGTTGACTCGAACGGCAGTCTCTTGCCCGCCTGTCTCCACCTGAGAATCGAAGTTCCTTGGGTTGAAGAACACTTTCCTGCAAACACAAAGGGCGCCCTAGCGGTCGTTTGCACTCCGACGCTCAAGTCAGTAAGGGCTAAAGAAATAGTAATGTGTGTAAAGCAGTTTCAGTCTTAGAAATGGCGTACCTTGCTAGGGTTCTTACCACCCTATTTATAGGTTGTAACTAGGGTTACTTATGCAATGCTCCCACGTCTCTTAGTGGGCTTAGGGTTCCTAGGAGAATGTCCTTGCGCCACTATCACACAATCTTAGCATAATCTGACGCATAAGACTTTCCTTTTTCTGGAGTGCAAAGACCGAATAGCGTAGCCACCAAGGTACCTATTCACATACCAGCACTTGCGGCATCATCTGTTATGCAGGTGCCCTAATTATTCACGTGCCATGCATGCAATCTTTCCCTGGAAACCCTAACGGGCCTTAGCACCTCCAAGGAACACTTGCTTGCGTCGTACCCGAATGTACCATACACACCCCATGCATGATCCTCTCGTGACTTAAGTCTTTTCTGATATTTGGGTGTTAACCCATGTTAACTCATGCAATCTATGGGACCCAGCTTACGTGACCCACTATTACTATCAGTCCATCGATGTCCAATGTCCAATGACCAAGGTCTGGCCTGTACACAAAACATGAGTCAAAGCACCCTATTTATAGGAGATGGTGCCTTGGAGAGCAATGAGCAAGGGTAGGATGGGAAATACACAAAAGAGAGGTTGCTAGGGATTGACTAAAGTCAATGTTGCACCATAAAAGCAAAGTTCTATAAGCTAGGTTAACTTCCTACCCTAAATGGCTCTACTCAAGCTACAATGATAAGCACACCTCCCCTATTATGCTAAAGGAACCCTATTCTACTGAAATTATAAATAAAGAAACTAGCTCCCATGGCTTGGGCTTTACTTCTTGTGGTCCTCTTTGAACATATAAAGAAAAGTTTCTCTGTCATCAGTAGCAGAATCTCAATCTTCTTGAATCCTCTTTGTCATGGACCTAGTTGTTGGGCCTGAACTAGGGCCTGAGCTTGGGCCTCTTCCCCAGTTTCATCCACTATTTCAAGACTTCTACATCATAATAGGTTTGTTACATAGTTTACCAGGGTACTAGAGAAAAACCATGTTTGTCCCTACCTTAGAAGATAAAAGAGCTTTGAAATTATTTGGGAATAGGTTTTTGAATAAGTGTGGGGGTGTATCTCATTTTCATAGTTTACATCTTCATTTTTAAAGAAAGAAAAAGAAAAGAAAAGGGATAAAAAAAATAAAATAAAGGAATACAACAAGAAAAAGAATAGCAAAGCAAAATAAAGAAAATAAGAGTGGATCCTTTAATACATTGGATTGATTGTCTACTATATGAAAAAAAAATTATATCTTGAAATAAAAAAAGGAGTTGAATTGTCATAATACTTACACTTATTTTTAGACCTATCCTCCATTGCTCCTTTGTTTTTCTATGGTTTTTAAGCCTTTTTTCCCCATTTTACCTACCTTTACCTTAGCCTCATTACATCCCTTATGAAGTCCTTTTGATCTTTGATTGCATATTTTTTCGATTGTTGTGAATATTAGAGTCTTGCTAAGCATATGCTAGTGTTTGTATGCATGGGTGCTGAGTGTAAATACAAACCCTAAACACTTGAGAGTTGGAGGGTGTCCATTAAAGTTTTTTCAATTTTGATTCAACCTTTGATTTCATTTACATGCTTGTATATTAAAATATAGGAATTTCCATTCACATTTTTCTTTATTCCTTGATTTCTTGAAATTATATCATGTCTGTCATTATGAATTCTTAGAATTTGCTATTCGTTATTTGCACTATTTTTCTTTTCTTTCTAAACCTTAGAGTGTTTTGCCCAGAAGTGCAAAAAGATAAGTGTGGGGATATTTGATGAGTATATATTTATTCACACTCAATAGCTTTAATCATGGATTATTGAACTATAATAATAAATAAATCCATTGTTTTAATTCAGATTCATATAATTGGGTTTATTTAGGCCTTGACTATTATTATTGATAATTTTGTGTTTTTAAAGTAAATTATCTAGAGGAAGCATCTACCTTTGTGAATGGGCCAAATAAGCAAAAGTCCAAATTGTTTCTTGAACCAAAACAGAAAACAAATTCTTAGGAGAAGAAAGAGAAAATAAAATCTACAATATCTCAGAAACATAATTGGAAGCAAATCTTCTGCAAAATACAAGAATTCTGGAAACTTGGAAACTGTTAACAAAATATAAACTACAATATTTCCCCAAGATCCTTGGAGCATAAAAGCCTATAAAAGGACACAGGCATCAAGGAGAAAGGAGAGAGCTTCATCAGGTTTTCTTAGTTTCTTTTCTTCTTTGTAATTCTTTTATTTGGAATCTGCATGGAAGGCTAAACCTTTTTGGTTGATTGCTTTGTAATTTCCCATTGAGCTCTGAGGTTTTGGTCAATAAAAGTTTCTATTTTTAATTCTCTATATCAGTTGTTTTAGTAGTCTAATCTCTTGGAAAAATGGTTTTTGTGAGAGGTTGTACTTGAACGCATGATTGAGAGTCTTCCTTATCTTAAACTTTGATTTCTTAATTAGTTTGCATTGTTCTAATTAATTTCTTGGGCGCATGATTCAAGAGAGAGGAGATAAGCATTCCCATGGAGTATACGCATGGAACAAAGTGGGTATTGATTAAATCAGTAGACACATGCTTTACTAGTGAGTTTCAGTTGAATCAGATCGGTGCATGTTCAATTTGATTTAACTCTATTGGAGGATTGAGAAAGAATTAATCTTTAGAGAACCTGTGAAGAATTCAATGGTGGAAGAACTTGGGGATCAACCGCTTTTTATTTGTTGTTTCAATCTCTTTTATATTTTCTGCATAACTATCTTAACCCCCTTTTTTTTATTATTGTTATTGCTTGTATATAGATTCTAAACACTGATTTACTGATTTTACTATTGGATTCGTTGGGAGACGACTTGGGGTCATTTGATCACAATTATACTATCATCTCTCTAGTTTTAGACAAGTTTACACTAGAATCATATTAATTTGACAACGAAACGACAACAATCAAACTTCAATACTCACCAAAACACTTTTTAGGTCACTTTCACTAAAAAGAGGTCAAACGAGTTTAAAGCAACAAAACTCAATTTAAAAAAATAGGACTACATCAAAGGGAGTTGATATTTGACATGACTTGAAAGAGTATTCAATAAAATTGACAACAAAAAATTAAGGCACACAAGAAAAGGTGGCTCACAAAGTGGAATCCTAGTGAATGGAACTATAATAGATGAATAAAACCAAAAACCGCACTACATAATTTATTTTTTTTGTTTCAAATTTGCGTGACTTGTAAGATTTATGTTGGCATAATACTTCAAATTTGAAGATGAAATTTAAGCCACATACACTTCAATGTTTTAGCTCAAAATAGGCGTTGGAATTTCACTAAAACAATGAGCCAAATAATTGTAATATTTTTTTTCAAGATCACTGCCGCATCACTGTTTTTCCAGTGATGTACTTCTTTTTTCACTTTTTCTCAACACATCAAACTACTCAAATCCCAAATTTCATAATTTTTCACCCACAGAATTGATTTCTGGGAAAGATTCCATTCAACACAGTAACAGTGAAAACAGAGAAATTCTAACTTAGAATTAGAAAACGTCTAGGAAAATTCAAAAACACAATGGAAATTATTGGAAAAGAACTTGTATGGAACTAACACACAAGTATGAAAATATAAAAGGCACCAAAGCTTCAAAAACAGAAATATAAATTGCACTCAAATTTAAAATCAAGCAACCAAATCAACAATAAAAGGCACCACTTGGAATTTATGACATTGTGGGATGAACATGACTTTGACAAAACTTGTATGGATTCAAAAATCAAAAAGACTCAACCACAAACACTTTGCACCGATTAAAACATCAATAAGACTCAAATAAAATTAAAAACAAAATAGTCAACGCAAAATACTCAATGGAACCTAAAAATAGTTTGGAAGCTCAAGAATAATTTGAACCAAAATAAAACCGTACAACAATATGAACTAAACACAAGATTAAAACATCAAGACAACCAAACAACATATGGCAACACAAAAATGATGAAGACTCAAAAATAAAATGAAGAGAACACTTATCTCTTGAAGAAACTTGGCTCTAGATACCAAATGATGGGTTTCACTTCATGACCGGTTGTTCTTCTTAGAGATTTGAAAAGGGTGGCGAAAGCAATGGATGTGATGGATCAAGGAGGGCTCATATAGAGCTATGGATTCCTTGTAGGTGCATGAAAGGTAATGGAGAGTGATTGGTTGGGCCATATCACTTGGAGAAAGGTGGAGGTGAAGATCAAAGTGTCTAACCTAGAGAGACAAGACAAGGGAGTAGAAACTTGCAATTTGACAGCATTTTACTCATAAAATTAATCTTACAAACATGAGCCAAAACACCCTATTTATAGGAGATGGTGCCTTGCAGGGCAAAGAGCAAGGGTAGGATGGGAAATACACAAAAAAAGGGATTCTAGGGTATTGACTAAAGTCAATGCCGCACCCTAGGAGCAAAGTTCTAGAAGCTAGATTAACTTCCTACCCTAAAAGGCTATACTCAAGCTACAATGATAAGCACACCTCCCCTATTATGCAAAAGGAACCCTATTCTACTGAAATTACAAATAAAGAAACTAGCTCCCATGGCTTGGGCTTTACTTCTTGTGGTCCTTTTTTAACATATAAAGAAAAGTTTCTCTTCCATCAATAGCAGAATTCCAATCTTCTTGAATCCTCTTTGCCATGGACCTAGTTGATGAGCCTGAACTAGGGCCTGAGCTTGGGCCTTTTCCATCACATATAATTCACATTTTATAAAAAACATAAGTACACCATTCAATCACACCAAAGTTTATAATTTTAAACAATCCAAAAATATCAAAGAAAATCACATAAACACATAACTAATTGTTTTTAATTGCATATATAAATAACAATTTACATAAAATTTAATTAAAACAATAAAAAAATTATAAAATAGTGTTTCAAAAGTAAATTTCAAAATTTAAGTTTTTAAGTTTTTTTTAACTTGAGTGAAAATTGGCCTCACTTGAGCGAAAATCTCATCGCTTGAGCAAAAATGAGGTCGAGAGCAAGTTCAACTTTAATACTATTTTCCCTTTACCAAAAATAGACCCGAGTGAGAATCTCATCACTTGAGCGAAAATAGACCCGAGCGATAATCTCCTCACTTGAGCAAAGATAAACCCAAGAAAAACTCAAATATTCATCCCATTTTTGCTTGAGCGAGAATTTTCTCGCTTGAGTGAAAATGGACCCGAGAGCAAAGAGATTTTTTTGTCCTAATCTAGCTTAAGTGAGGATCTTTCGTTTAAGAGAAGATCTCTTGCTTGAGCGAAATTAGCATAAATAAATCTCACAAATTTTATATCTTTCAAGCTCTCTCTCAAAATTTAATACCAAATATTTATTTTCTCAAATATATCAGACCAAAATGATACCACATTTCTCAAAGTTGGACAATTATTCCTCTTAAACTCTTATGCCAACTTATAAATCTATACATTCTTGATTTCTAACCAAATTCACTCAAATTCAACATTCAGATTCAAAACAATAAATATTCATCAATTTTACATCTCAAATGATGCATAATACAATTCAAACACATTCAAGAATATTGTTCACATCACAATCAACTTATAGTTTACAAAATCAATAAAGTCTACCATATATTTAATTTTACATTCAATATCAATCAAAACACTCTAATTTACTCAACAACAAACTTGCTAGAAAAGTTGAACAAGTGATATTCTGCAGCACCACTGTGACAGAACCTAGTACCTCTAACCAAGAGTCACCAGTACAAGAACACTTGAAGTTTTTTAGAGAAACTCTCAAAAATCAAAAAAGAATTTGAAACTTCTCACTGAAAGCTCTTTCATTTGTATTCAAAAATGTGATTTCTAAGTTTTTTCTGATATGAAATACACTTCTCCTTTTATAGCTTTCAGATCAAAATAGTTTTTCAAAAAGACAGTTAAAAGTTGTTATAAAAGAAACATATTGGAGTTTAAATGAACAAATTTATTTTTTTAAAATACAACTAGTGGTTACATGACCAATTTCAGATTAGTTTATAATGGTAACATGAACTAAATTGATTTTGGTCCCAAAACAGAATTTTGAAAAGGCTTATCATATTTGCATCAGTACAAGAAAAATGTATTGTTTTATAAAACAACAAATTTATTTTTGTGCACTAAACTAGTTTTAAAAAAAAACTTTAAAACAGATTTTGAGAAAACTTTGTAAGAAACCCTTGTGCTTGAGCTCATCACCTTGTTTATGAGATATGAGGTAGATCATAGTGCAAAAGGCATATATAAACAACCTCTAACCTAATAAAGACCATGTATATACACCATTCTTCAAAAAGATTTTCTTCATCAAACACATTCTTTGTCCAAATTGAAAAGATTCTTCATCTATCTTCAACAAATCTTACCCATCATGCTAAGATATTTTCCTTTCCAAGATGCTAGTTTCAATTTAACTTTATCAGCCAAAGGTTGCAGAAATCAACACTTTGGAGCACCAACAAAGATAGACACCCTTAAATAATTAAAAGGTAAACAATCAGGACTACAAGAAAGAAGACATTGAATTTTGGCAACAAATCTTGCAGAACTATCCAAGGTGAAAAAGTTACTCTTAGAATTATTAACATATTGACCCGAAAAATCACCATATGTTTCGAGGAAAGTACTCAAATTTCTATGAGACTTATTCTTTGTCGTACAAAAAACAAAAATGTCATCAACATATAAAATATGAGAGGGAGTGATTTAACCTGGCGGACTAGCCATATGTAGAATCTTCTTATCATTCATAAGCTTATAAAAACCTCCACTTAGAACCTCCTCTTCAAGGCAGAAAAGTAAAGGGAATAAGGGATCACGTTGCCTCACACCTCTACTACAAGGGAAAAAACCCACCAAACTACCATTTATCCTGAATGAAGAATTGTACTAATCCATCCGACAAATGATGGATGACAATCAAAGTGTTTCAAAACTAACAATAAAAACTTCCAACTCAGAGTGTCAAAAACTTTATGAATATCAACTTTGTAAGCCACATTACCTGCCCTAACCTTTTTAAAAAACATGTTAATAGCTTCAGAAGCAACACCAATACAATCCTAAATTTGTCTACCCTGCACAAACCCATACTGACTAGGAGAAATGATTCTAGCAGCCACAATTACAAGCCTATCCGCCAATATTTTGGAAATAATCTTAAATTTGAAATTAGTGACAACAATTGGCCTGTAATCTTTAATGGAATCAGTACCCTGAATCTTAGGAATAAGAGAGACCACATTTTTGTTCATTCTAGGAAGAACCCAGTTTTGCTTAAAAAATTGTTGAACAACTTTACAAACATCCGACCCAATAATGTCCCAACAAGAATGAATGAAAACACCACCAAAACCGTCTGGACCAAGAGCACTATTACCATTAAGATTAAAAACAACATTTTTAATCTTCAAATAATCCGAGCATTTAATTAACATAGTATTCTCCTCAGAGGAAACCATTTTAGGAATATAAGTACCAATAAACTCTTCCTTACTACATGTAGCCTACGTTATGAACATTACCAAAAGAATTTTTATTCCAACTTCGGAGCTCAATTTTCAACCTTTTTAACTTATGTTGCAAAATAAACATAGGACAACCAACAATCGTATTAGCCCAAGAATCACGAATAAGCTTCACACACAAATTATCCTGAAGCCACATAGAAAAGAAACGAAATTGCTAACTTTCCGTAAACAATTACTAGCAAGACTAACAAGAATAAGGGAATGGTCAGAACAATTTTTAACAAAAACATGGTAATTACAAGAATCTCATTCATCCAGACATGCTCCATTACATAAAGTCTTATCCAATTTTCTATCAATTATGTGTAACCCTCTCCTCCCATTACACCATGTATAACAAGGTCCAGAGAAAGGCATACACATCATTATTATTAATCCAATAAAGAAATTCAGTACAAGAAACCTGATTAGGAGCAACCCCCCATTTGCAATCATCAGCCGAGAGAACAACATTAAAATCACCCAAAATACACCAAGGACTTATGAGGAGACTAAGATCCCTCCACAATATAATTATTGTCACTATAAATTCTCTAACTCAGGTTCAATTCTCACCTATAAAAAAAACTTGAAGTTAAATGTTAAAGAGTTTTTTTGGGATAATTCTACAAAAGAAAATGATCACTTTTATCCTTAATTTTCCTTTGGATTAAAATTTAATAATTACAAAATTATATATATACACGCAGGTAATTTAAGTTTTAAGCTTCAATGAAGAATGATATGTTGGATTTCAATGTGATTAAGTTTTTTGGTATTAATACTCGTACTGGTAAAGTTCTTCGTCCTCTTCTTGTTAGATGGAAGTTCCCTTCACCAGGTTGGGTTAAAATTAACATCGATGGGACTGCTAGGGATCTTGGTCTTGCTACTTGTGGAGGTATTTTCATGGGAGTATAGGAGAGTTAATTGGTGTTTTCTCTGCGTTTCATGAAGTTCAAACTACTATGGTTGTTGAGTTTTATGGAGTTATAGATGCTATGAAAGAAACTCAAAAGATAGGGCTTACTAATGGGCAAGAGTGAAAGAAGTTTTCATTGCTCGAAAGCTGAACAAGAGGGGAAGGAGATTTGGTTTTGTCTGGTTCTTCGAAGTGGGAAACGCGGCAAGATTGGAGAAGGAGTTAGACCAAATATATATAGGGAACGTGAAGCTCTTTGTCAATATTCCGAGATACCGGAGGCTTGACACTATCACTAGCAGAGTGTCGCTTAGGGTCTTCAAGACTCCTTCGATGGTGCCTCATTCTGGGTATAGGAGGAGGGGAGGGGAAGGACTGCTGGAAGGAGGGAGGGAGAGGAGGAAGGAGGTCTGGGTGAGAAAGAAAGGGGAGGAGTCATATGCTGATGTAGTAAAAGGAGGACCCCAAAAGGTGTGGAAGGGACCAATGTTTTCAGTACAAAAGCAGGTATTACCGTGGATGGAGTCAAGCGTTATCGGCCAGTTTTGTGCAGAACTGGATTTTGACCAGTTACGTGAAGAGTTCCTGAAAGGTGGATTGAGCATGGTTTATTTGCGCTCGTTAGGAGACAATCTAGCTTTGCTAATGCCAAGGGAAGGGGAGAGTATGCAGGCCC
>Ga0123341_1001278_pt1 | contig 18451 bp, 12 predicted proteins | sample Turbeapinknodule_FD_89959 | JGI IMG/M metagenome (GOLD analysis project Ga0123341, IMG submission 89959) | Root nodule microbial communities of legume samples collected from Mexico - Turtle bean Mexico pink nodule | ecosystem: Host-associated > Plants > Roots > Nodule | place: Mexico: Nepantla...
ATCTTTTATCCGTTAATTGAGTGTTATATCGTCGGACATCTTACTTAATATTTTTACATTAGAGTTTATTAAAATCTATTTTTAATGTGATATGTTAAGTTTTATCGTTTTAGAAAATAATTACACACATATTTTTTATTTTTTATAAATATGAAAAAAGTTATCTACTTTTAATATCACATGAGTTTGTTTGTTCATTTCTAAAACATCATGGTCAATTTTCTCTAGTTTCATTTATGGCTGGTTGTAGTGTTCATGTTATTATGTCAAACAGAAATTGGAGTTAAAAATATTGGGTTGTGTTGGATATTATGATATTTTATAGTATATAAGTCTCACCTTATAAGTAGGTTTTACAAGGTTGAGTCATACTTAAAGTCTATTCTTAATAAAGTCTATTATATCGAAAGTTTGTTGGTCTTATCATGTCATCCGCTATTGTATCACTTATAAATATATAGTTTTAAACACGAACTGTCACTCTTGGGGTAAGGGAGGTGCAAACCTCATCTCATAAACTTTATAAGGTTGAGTTAAACTTAAAGTTCACAAGAACTCACTCATTCTACAAATGAGATAAAATTGATTCATTTTACCAAATTCCTAAGAAATCAAAGGCCACAAATGATCCCTTCACTAGAGTCGCATCCAACAATGGTGATTAAATTTTAAGTTTTAAAGTTTATAACTAATTATATATTAGAGAAGGTACTTACTATGCATGTTCATAATAAAACATTAATGACTGACTAATAAGTAAATAAATGATAATTCATTCCTTCCTTTTTTATTTTTCTCAACTTTGAAAATAATAATTTATTTTCATATTTTTTTAAAAAAAATTCAATAACATATTATAATTATTATTTTTCTATTATACTCTTAGTCCTCATATTAATTTAAAACAATTTACACGTGCTTGATGAAAATAAAAATTATTGAAATAAGAAATCACACCAATATTTTATTATAATACAAAAAAAAATTCTTAATTCCTATTGAATAATATTAGAAGATTGCTTTCGTCAACAAATCTGGATTGAATCTTGGAGGTGGATTCTGGGCCAACCTTTCAAAACCAAATATCCTTTACGTTTGGGGTATTGATACGTATCGTCTCTGTTTATTGAGATTTGAAGCAATATATTTTAACTAATTCAGTTGTAGTAGATATTTGAGTTGTTTTTTTATTCATGACACATTTAATTTATTTACTATTTACTTAAGTCGGCCTCTTTCAAAGCCATTGGATTTGCCTTTATTTGGACCAATTTATATTTATTGGACCCAAGCTAAGTGGGTGAAAGAGATATATTTTAAGTGATCGGGTCATGACTCGATCATGACCGAACAATACAAAGACTTAAAAGAAAAAAAAAAGATTATTAAATCATATATATATAATACTCATAAAAAAATATAAAAACACAAATAATTTGGAATTACACAAAATTTAAATTCATTACTATAACTTAATTCTATGATTTATAATATTTTAGTCTATACAATAAATCTAACATATTTTATAAAATAATTTAGCTAAATTCAATTTATCAATTAGTTAATTTGATTTGATTAATTGACTGTTGATTAATTTAGTTTAATTTTGATTATTTATGAAAATAATTTTATTATTGTTGACATTTCTTATTACAACAGTTCTATTAGCTCTTCATCTCAATTAATTAATAAATCAAATGTTTTGAGTTAAATACTTGTTTATTTTGAATTGTTTCCATAAATTATTTCGAAAATATTTGTTACATGTAAATCGTATATATTTATACATGAACTTATACAATTTCTACAATTCATTAAATTTTTAAAATCAATCAATTGAAATACACACATGCATGTGAAGACAAGCATCAAGATTTTGTTGAACCTCTAATCTCTTTACATTAAATCCAATAAATTGATTAGTGACTCACGGACCACGTTGGCTCGTGATTATACATAAAGTTTCTGCTCAACACAACAAAGTCCAAAATTTTTATTCTTAAAAAACATAAAAAAACATCTAATTTCTTTGGAACAAGTATTAATTTCGTTAAAACATAGACTAAATATGATATTAGAATCATTTAAGAACAAGAATTTATCATGTCATCCACTATCATATCATACCACTGTCATGTCATTCATTATCGGACCACTTTTGAGTGGGTCTTGAACCCTTTGCTTATCTTCCGAAAAGGAAAAAAAAAGGAAATTAAGAGGTAAATAGTATTTTGGAGAACTCGTCAAAGAATTCACTCACATGCTGCTACTGTCTATCTCTTGTGACTTAACCCCACCAACTTCTCCACTCACATGAATGTTATGCTGATATATGTATATATGAAATGAATTCCTCTACTTATCACATGATTTTGTCCCTTTGCTAAAAGCTTCATGGCCAACATTCTCTGCTTCCATCTTTGCTTTTTTGTACTGTATACAGTCTTACTTCAAACTCTAAGTGGAGCTTACAACTCCGGGTTCAGTGTTCAACTAATCCGCCAGAACTCACCAAATTCTCCCTTCTACAAATCAAATGAACTTCATATGCATAGACGTGACTCATTTTACCAAGTTCCCAAGAAATCATATGCCCCAAATGGTCCCTTGACTAGAGTCACATCCAACAATGGTGACTATCTCATGAAGCTCACATTGGGGACACCACCAGTGGATGTGTATGGTTTGGTTGATACAGGCAGTGACCTCGTGTGGGCACAATGTACACCTTGCCAAGGCTGTTATAAGCAGAAAAGTCCTATGTTTGAGCCTCTAAGGTCCAAAACATACACTCCTGTTCCATGCAATTCAGAAGAGTGTAATTCACTCTTTGGTCATTCGTGCTCTCCTAAAAAACTCTGCGCATATAGTTATGCTTATGCTGATTCTTCAGTGACAAAAGGGGTGCTTGCAAGGGAAACTATCACATTCAGTTTCAACAATGAAGAATCGGTTGTTGTTGGAGACATTATATTTGGGTGTGGACACAGCAACTCTGGAACTTTCAATGAAAATGACATGGGGATCATTGGTCTAGGTGGGGGTCCTCTGTCACTTGTTTCACAAATTGGTAGCCTTTATGGAAGTAGAAGGTTTTCTCAGTGCCTGGTTCCTTTTCATGCAGACCCTCAGACTTCAGGTACCATCAGTTTTGGTGATGCCAGTGATGTTTCTGGTGAAGGAGTAGCCACAACTCCTTTGGTTTCTGAGGAAGGTCAGTCCCCTTATCTGGTCACACTAGAAGGCATAAGTGTTGGAGACACATTTGTGCCCTTTAATTCCTCAGAAATGCTTGCCAAGGGAAATATAATGATTGATTCAGGTACACCAGCAACATATTTACCACAAGAATTTTATGACCGTCTAGTGGAGGAATTGAAGGTGCAGAATAGCCTGTTACCCATTGATGATGACCCAGACTTGGGCACACAACTTTGCTACAGAAGTGAGACAAACTTAGAAGGGCCAACCTTGACTGCTCATTTTGAAGGGGCAGATGTGCAATTGATGCCAATACAAACCTTCATTCCACCAAAAGATGGGGTATTTTGCTTTGCAATGGCTAGCACTGCTGACAGAGAATATATATTTGGCAATTTTGCTCAATCAAACATTTTGATTGGATTTGATTTAGATAAAAAGTTAGTTTCTTTTAAGCCAACTGATTGCGCTAATCAGTAGACTACAAGTTAAGGCTAGATCAAGAATATATTTGAGATGTAACATCTTCATATAGTATTTTAATTAGAATACCAGCATGCGTGTAATATTGAATCTGCAATGTTATGTACTGTTTTCATTCAACATTCTTTTTTCTTTCACTTTCGTAAAAATATGGACCCTCAGAAGAATAAGGTTAAAATATACTATGCATGCTAACGTAGCGTAGTGGCCTAGCATTTGAACACATATGAAACTTCCTGGTCGAGGGAGTCTTTTATATGTTTGGCTTTCATCCAAGATGCAAGCAAGAATGATCAAACAAAACTCAGTCCCCACATAATTACCCTTAATATTTTGATATATAAGAGATCATCAACATTTAAAATTTGTTAGTGATCACATACTTCAAAGAATCACATACATTTTTTTCTTCGAATCTTAGTTATTAAAAAATAATCTGATGCTATATATCTTCAGTTTTCGTTTATTATGACAACAAGAATTTCTATTTGATCGCTTTTTCTCTATTTTTGTGTGTGTATACATGTAAATGGATTTATACATTCATTATATTTTAGAAAATGCATTTTAAAAAGCTATAACTTTTATCTCTTAAAGTACACTCAATTTCTACCTTGTTAAATATACTATTTATAAAAAAACAAATTGCATACTGTTGGGAACCTTTTCTCTACCATCTCCAAGTTCAAGTGTCTACCGAGTAAAAAAAAGTTCAAGAAAGCTCAATTCATGGGATAAAAAATGCCGCATGGAATTAGCTACTCACTGAAAGGCCAAATCATGTACAAACCATAATCAGTAGACGGAGGCAAAAGATCCCTTCCCACACTCTCCAACTGAGATTTGGAGTATTTCTTTGCCAGCTTGGCTTTGCCGGCAACAGAGACGTCGTGGAACCTAAGACAACAAAACAGTGGAATCAAGAAATTACATTAACACTGAAAGCTGGTAATATCATCATATAGAATGCTTAAGTGCTGTACAACATACCAGATGCCAATTCTTGCTCAAAGGTTGCACAGCTACCTGGATCTCTCCCACATTGCGCATAGGAGGAAAGTGAGGAAAACATAAAATTCTCTTTTTGAAATCTTCTTTATCTCTACCCCGAACATATGAACCCCAAGAAGCATTACCCTCTCTTCTAGTATCTTTCAAGAAGAATAAAGTGGAACCTTTACAAAGAGATTTGTATGGTTCCCTAGCATCAAAATCAAATTCATTTGCTTCACTATTACCATTCCAAGCAGAGTAAGTTCTTTCAGAGCGCTCCAGTTCACGGGGAGAAACAATGTTAGGCAGGACTTGAACAACATAACCAAGTGACACCGAAAATGTTAGATGTTGTGTATGATCGTAACATATGGAACGCTGCAAAAAGCTTTTGGGGTTGGCTTTCATGGCTTTTGTAAAAAGTTTCAGGCTGTCCAAAGAGCTCAAGCCAGGATAAAAGGGATGTACAGCTTCAACATGATGAATTGACACAAATGGTGCTATTGGGTGAGAGGATAGAAGACCATGAGCGTTACCTCTTATATCCCACTGAAAGGTTAATGAAAAATTAATCCTGATCATTTACGAATTCCAATGAAAAAATGGCTGGATGATAATTATACTGTACATCTGACAATTTTCCTTTCTCTTAGAATGGAAAGAAACTATAAATTAAAAACAATAAAAGATGCGACCAAAATAAAATGGAGTATAACAAAATACCTGGTGAAAACCACGCTCCCATGTCAGTGGAATGCCAAGTTCAGTGATACAGGCATGCAGTCGATCATCACTACCATAAAGCTTTGGATACCTCTCAATGCATTCATCAAGCATCTCAGAGAGTGCCTTTGCAAGTGGCTGACTTATTGCAATCCCACCACCACCAAAGGCCATTGAGTGACTGAAATAGGAATTTGCTGAATGGCTCTCCGAGGGGCTACCTATATAAATCATTTCTGAAGAATTATACTTGCTGAGAACATCAACTAGGTTATTCACGTTAAAGATGGTATCATCATCACAGAGGACAAACCAGCGCACATCAAAGAGGCCGAGCCGAAAGCTCTCTTTGACAATGCGAGAAATCCGGAGGCCAGAAGGGTGACCAATGGGATTAGTGTAGCGGAAATATGAGATGTCTTCAGAAATCATGATAGGAGGCAATAAATCATCTCCAGGTTCTTCGAGCACTTGTTCTTCTAACCACACATGACCACGCATGTCATTAGGACGCCACCACAATTTGACATATTCCTTCCTCCGTTTCCAAAGTTGAGATGATCCTGCTATGCCAAAAACAATATGTTTAAGTGACAAGCCTTGCTGTTCGACAATACTGCTTCCATTACGATGATGATCTTTCATGGCTCGGAATTGGAGAGCAGAAGGGGGTGTTACTTTTGCATGGCAATGAGAAGCACACTTCTTCCAATTGAAAAAGTGGGGTCTAGTTTCCCGATCCTTTAAACTGTGAAAGCAACATGTAGTTGCATCAGAGAACACAAGAGAAAGCCAAGCAGTAGTAGATATGAGAAGTGCTGCAATGGCTACGGCCAAGGTTCCAATTCGGCTTTGGCGCCTCGGTGGACTGACAGGCAAAGGACATAGATGGGAATTCTTGTCATGGTCATGATAGGATGACACAATGGTCTTCAAAGTTTGAGTCATCATCACCATCATTCCAATTTGCATGTCTGCCTCTCACTACCAGCAGAGACAAAGTGAAAAGGCCAAAGGAAAACTATAGAGGTATTTCACCTCAGCAGCACACGCCCGAACCAAAACGTGTAACACCCTACAAAAAGAAAAAATAAACAGAAAAAAGTTCCCATTAAGTGCATCATTTAGGATCTATTTGTTTTTTTCAAAACTGGCAACTTTTAGAAGTCTTTTCCAGAAAAAGAAACTACACCTCAAACCAATACAGAATGAGAAAAATAAAAAGAACAATGTTAATTGCATAATTTAGGATTCATTTGTTTGGGTGGAAAAATTATAATTTTTTAGAAGATTTTCTGGTATTACACTACTTTGAAACAAGCTAAAAATATGAAAAGTAAGTGCTGAAACAGGCTTTGTAAGCAGATCCGGAAAAGGAACAAACATGATAACATCACTGACTAGTTATGCAGTCACTAATAATTTTTATATAAAGAAAAACTTAAGTTTGAAATTGAACATCCAACAGCTATACTAGAATTGTACGTGACCTAGTTAACTCGCCTCACGCATCGCTTCGCAATCAAAAGGGAAAGGGGGAAATGGAAGAGTATAAGGAGACACTCTATTTTGGGCTACATTTACACCCTTAGTTTTCATGATCATGGTATTAATATATAGCTGTTTATTTTATATCATTCATATATACTTTCCAGCTTAATACCTACGAACTGCCATCAATCTATTCCTAGGCAGAAAGCCAATAGAACATAATGAAGGTGAGGGACGAGGCAAAAAAACCCCAAGACAATATGGGTTTTTTACAGTGGGGAATTTCTTCAAACAGGTAAGGAGCAGTAAAACAACGACGTAAAGTAAAAGGGAATGTTGAAAACAGCAAAAAAGTTTGTAAGTGATTGAAACTCTTTTTTTAAACAAATTACAGAGAGGGTATTGCAAAAGTGAGCCATTACCTCACTGAGAAACTGTGGAATCAAGGGGTTCCTGTTCTTGGTAGGTCTCCAAAATGGTGAAAGTGCAGTGATGGTGTTGAAAAGTTGGAAGCGGTTAAGTAACCATTTGATTTGCTACATTTGCATGGCTCATCTCTTCATCATGGTGTGATATTGAAAACGGAGATCGGATTCAGAAGATGCAACCACCAAATCATGCCAAAATCAATAATTGAAGTGTTATGCTCCAAAGTTTTTGAACTCAATGTCAAGCGTAATCATCGCCGATACTCCTATACGTTCACTTTAATTTGAAATTTTTGTAATACCTTTGCCTTCTGTATTTTTTTTATTCATGTGCATTGATTGGTAGGGATTTCAAATATGATTTCTGATATTTCAGTTTCACAGTTCTTCTTTTGCCTTTCTTCTTCACAGTTTTCTAAATTTCAATTTACAGTTACATATAAAAATATAAATATATATATATATATAAAGTTAATCATAAAAACTCAAAATTAGTAATTAATTTCATTCTAAATTTTGAAATTTATATATAAATAAAAAACATGAATCTTCCAAAAACTTTATAATTAAAAAAGATTAAGGCTTCTATTGTATACTTGTAGTGGAACAAGGTAATGAAAAAAAAAAACTGTGTAAGAATTTAAAATATAAAAAATACTACAATTAAAATTGACAAGTGCGATATATCACAATTGTATCTGTATAGGCAAAGAGGATAGATAGTACCTGAAATTAGTTGTATAATTGTTGACGTGTCAGTAATCTCCTCGTTCCTTCCTTTGAGTCTCCTTCCTTATATGCGGGTACTTGATCGGGGTTGACCTAAAAAAGGTACTCTAAGATCAAAAGTATTTTATGTAAAGAGTGTATTTTAAAGGGATTAAAAACGTACCTTACATCTATGCAAAAAGAGTTTATTTATAGTGTTGGTAATGGGTTCTTGTTGTGATAGACTGAATATTAATGGTTCACTGATGTGTATGGTAATCCTTGATTCATAGGGAGATATACTGATATATAGGTATGTTGGTATATTTGAAGAATTATCTTCATTTGATTAGTTAGTATTAGCTTATTTATCAGATATATTTTCTGCATAATCCGGAATATAAATCATAAAAGACTTTTGTAACTATAGGTGTCGTAATTTATTAAATATTTTAAGTATATTTTGTTCTCATTTATTAAATATTTATGTTTTGGTATGATTGGGACCAAGTGACTCTTCCGGTAACAATCAAGAAGTTTACTATTTTAATTTGAAAATTTAAAAATAAGAATTTAAAAATTGTACTCAAAGAGTTAAGAAAAAAATCCTCTTAATGTATTTGTAGACTTTTATTCGTGGTGAAATACGAAATTATAAAAAGCATAAAAATCTTAAAATTAATTGTTTATTCACAAGTTTCCCTACTAACTCAACCACGTCTTTGTTGGTGTCAACTTTTTTTACTGTGGTAAAAGCAACATCAATAAAAGAAAAATGTTATTTAAAGTCCTTCAATATTTATCAAATTTAAAATTAAAGGACTTATTATTTAAATCATATTCAAAATAAAAGGAATTTGTTAATTTATTAACTCAGAAAAACATGTTACATCCTAAAAAATTTGTAAATGTGGCGGATAAGTTAAGTGAAAATGATGTAAATTCACACATCTTTAATTTAATTTAATATATAAAAATACAAGTATGTACATTAGAATAATTACAGTTTTCTCTAGCTATGTACTCTTTACTCTGAAATTCACTTGTATGCAAGTGAAATTTAGTTTAATTTTTGAATTTGTTTTTCATCTTAAGATAATGATACCATTAATCAATGGACCAACCATTGCCAAAACTTTGTCATCATTTTGTCTTTTTACACTGATTTTTTATAATTATGTTCATATTTTTTTTACAATATTTCTTTTAAACTATCTCTTATATTACCATGATGAAACTGATTTTATTTATTTTTCCTGTAAGTGATTATAGAAAAGTTCTTTTAAAATAGATTCTTAATCTATTTTTCAATTTATATATTATGTACTATTTTTCCTTTAACAACAACTAGAAGCTCAACAAGAATTGCCAACAACATTCATTATATTTACTTACTGAGATGATAACATTTATTTCATGAGAAATACTAACGACAAATTGAAATACACCAGTTTACAATTATAATTTGATCAATATAATCTCATATAATTTGATCAATATAATCTCAAAATTATTTTATTTTAGCAAAAAAAATTTTAGTTATAATTTAGTATATGATTGTCAACGTATCATCACTTTTATTTCATATATAATCACAAGAGATGACAATGCATATTATCACATGTTGCTCAGAAAATTGCTAATGTGCCCTCCAAAAAAAGGCTGAAACAAAGTTTTTTGAAACTCATTAGAAACCTCATTCAACTATATCCTATGAGTTTCAGAGACACAAGCTCCAATATTGAACAGCTTTGGAGGACAGAAAATGAATAAAATAAAGAAACATGTGATGGAAAAGTGTTACTGAAGACCATAAAGAAGCAAAGCTCCTACAGCACCAACACCAGCAACGAGTCCAACAATAACTCCAATAGGAGGCAAGCCCCCACCAATAGCTTTTCCAGTATTAACATCATATCTAGCAAACCTCTTCTTTGGTGCTTGACACTGAGGACATTCATATGTGTCCGTCTGCACAAGATCAAACAAGATGAGTATGACAAAAGCACTCTACACAAATACCATCCATCTCAAGAACACGAAGTTTCTCTGTTTGGAGTCAAATCAAATATCATTAATTGACTGTCACAGGATAGACTGTATCTAGTTCTGATACTATCTTAAAAAGTGGATTTTATGTCTAATTTAACATTATAAACCAACCAGCTTGTAAGGTGAGATTTGCAACCACTTATACATTATGAACTATCTCTAGTCGAAGTGTGATATCAAATCAGGAAAGATGCTAATGCTGACACTAAAACTACATCAATATCTCTAGTCGAAGTGTCTCTCAAACCAGGAAAGATGCTAATGCTGATACTAATATTACATCAATATCTTTAGTCGAAGTGTGATCTCAAACCAAGAAAGATGCTAATGCTGATACTAATACTACATCAATATCTTAAGTCGAAGTGTGACTTCAAACTAGGAAAGATGCTAATGCTGACACTAATACTACATCAACAAAAGTAAAGAGTTGTCCCCTTAGAGGAGGTTAACCACATAGATCATGTAACATAGTTGAGTTTGGTCAAACACCAAATTATGCACAATGAAATCCCTTTAATAACCATCATACCATAATAAATTGCATAAAAGGCATTCTATATTAGAAAAAGGGTGCCTGAAGGAAAGAACAGAGGGATGAAAAGCTTAGAAGTACACTTTTATATGCTGTGTACTTACCTGCTCATCAAAAGGTTTCTGTAAGGTGTATATGTATCCACAATCAAGGCAAATGTGAGTAGCTCTTGCCTGCATGCAAGTTCACTTGATCAACAATTTAATTTAAAGTGGACATAACATCATCTTTAGTCCAGACAGCAAATAATTAGGAGGATGAACAAGAATGTCACTTCAAACAGATTCTTGCCTTTTGAGTCTCAGTCAGTTTTCTTCCAAAGCGAGGAGGAGCAGGACGCTTCGGGAGCTTTTTAACGTCTACCTGGGCACCTCTAGATAACAAAAGATGGAGAATTTAAGATGTTAAGCCATTGCAGCTGGTAGGTAAATGATAGAACAAAGACATGATTGCATGAAGATTAGAAAGACTAAAATATGTATCAGACACACTGACACGGACACTCATACAATACACTCATACAATACGGACACGAACACTTTGACACATATAATCTCCAAAATGCAGGGCACATGGACAGATCTATATATTATATTATATTATATAAATTAACAATAAAGATTTATGTGCATAAGTATGTCTCAATTTCTTTTTTGTGATAGAAAGATGTTTCTCATGATTGGTTCAAAAGAATTTGTTTCTTATTTTTATAATCATAATAAAAATTTATATGGTAAGTTCGAATTTTTAGAAAATCAATGTATTTGTCATTTTCAAAATTGTGTTGGAACCGTGCTAGAATTGTTAGATATCCAACAAATATTTTTTGAATTTGACACTTCATTTATACCTGTTCTACGAGTGTCGTACGAGTGTCATTCGATAACTGTTTATGAACACACTATTTAAGAGGCGCGCCCGAGTCTCATTTTATGATGGAAGCAAACAGATGAACTTAAGTGGCATGATAATTTTCTCAGTCACATCCTGAACTTATGTAGCCTTTCTTCAGTTTTTATTTCAATAGTTTAGGGTGTTGGCTCCTCATGGTAGCCACAAGTTTACTAGAGAATTAATGCAAGTAAGAAGAGTGAACCTGCTGACAACAAAGTAGACAGAATCAGGTTTTGCTTGGATTGCTGTTTTAGTAAATCCAAGCTTATCCGCAGGCCACAATTCATCTCCAAAGAAACTGCTAGTGTAAAGAACTTGGTCCCCTGACTTTAGCCCTGCTTTTGCTGCATTCCCACCACCATCAACAGCCTATAGAACACAACAAACAAGCACACATCCATGAACAAATCCTCATTCAGAAATTGGAATGTGAAAGGGAGAGAGACACTATTATACTAACCGTGATGACAACACCCCCACCAGATTTTTGCCCTAAGGTGAGGCCAAGAGGCTTGTCAACCTCCACCTCAATTGTCTTTGAAGCTCCAGCAGTTTTTGCTGTAATCTCAAGCCTCCTCCCACTGATGGAGGAAACATTCTTTTTCTCACCAAGGAATGATTCTGAAACACCCCTTTTGGCTTCATGCAGTGAGAGACCTTGTAAAGATGTTTTCTGCAGATAAAGGAGCAAAAGATTTCAATTTGTTAATCTGCAAGCTAGAATAGTTACATGGTTTTTGCACTACCACTTTTCCATGATTCTGACTAATTTCCACTCAACAAGTTTTTGAGATTATCCACACCATTGTAGTGATTTTGGATCATGTAATGTAATAGTTTATTGTAAGAGAAAAAAAAATAGTACCTGCCATTGAGGAGGAGTATAGAGGTGAGAGTATTTTAAGGAGGGATTCCTCCTGGTGGTGGTGAAGGTGGCTGAGAATGAAGTGGAGGAACCGGCAACCACCGCGGACATGTTTCCGGCGAGATATGTGGATAGGAATTCACCACCAAACAAACACACACGTTTGCTCTGAATTTTATAAAAAATGTATAGAGGAAAAAGTTTCTCCTTTTCTTTTTATTTTTATTTTGAGATTAGATAATACTTGACTGGTGGTGGAAATGAAGACACCAAACAACCTCACTGTATGGCCACAAGCTACTCTCAAGAACTGTTATTGCTAATAGTACTCCCAATTCACATGAAGTGTGTATGGCAAACACGACTTTTAAATGGTGTGTAAATGTCGGACATCATATATATGTTATGATGAGATGTTTAATGTAAAAAAATATTTGTTAGATTTATGATAATTTTAGTATGATTCTAACACAATTTATTAAAAATACATTAATTTTCTAAAAATTCAGATTTATTGTATATTTTTTTATGATTATAAAAATAATAAAAAATCTTTTCGAATCAAGAAACATCTTTCTGCTAACAAAATCTATCTACTAAAAAAAACTTAATTGTACATACATCTTTATTATCAATTTATATAATTCATCCTAGATTTATATCTCAAATCCTAAATTTTAAAAATTATACTTATCTATATGCATATGTCGTGGTCGTGTCGTGTTTGCAGTAAATATGAGACCTTTTCTTTTGCTCTTATCCAACCAATTCATAAAAAAAAAAATTATGTAGCAAGAAAAACACACACTTGTGTTAAAAAAAAACCTTTAGCACAAAAGAAAAATAAAATTAAATAGGGATTTTTTAGTAAATAGGAGGAGAACAGGCCCTTTTTGGCAAATAGTTAAAATGCAAGAACTTTGAAGTAAAACCCTAGATCTGTTGGTTGTTCATTGCTTTGCCTGAGTGGTTCCAAGAGTGAGAAGTTGTAGCAAAGGGAAGAAGAGGAAGGAAGCGGGAAAAAACATAGCAAACCAAATTGACGCTCTTAGGTTCGGAACCAAAGGGGTTAAGAGTGACTTTGTCGCTTCCCACACACTCTTCAATCTGCCCTCGAATCTGTAATCACTTTCTCTCAACTTCCTTTGTGTTATTTTTTTTTTTTTTTTTTCACTTTAAATGTATTTTAAATTTCTAGCGAGAATCTTGATGAGCACAACATAGGCATTTGTAGCTATTTCCCCTTTTCATTAGGACCCTTCTTGTGGGAAAGAAGGAAGAAATTAAAACTTGATCGTGATGAAGCTGATTATTTTGTTCGAATTGTTTTGGTGTCAAATTCCGCTCTGTCTTCTGGTCCACCCTTTAAATGTTTTGCTTAAATTTGTTGGTTTTTGGCAAGAAGAACAAATGAAAGTGATGAAAAGGCAACGTATGATCAATTTTTCTGAAACAAGTAAATAATATTTAGGTGTTATACTCCCCTCTGTATTTCGAATGATCTGGGTTTTTCTAACTGTTTTGAAACTAGCTTAGACTTCCTAGTCGGTGGCATTGGTGCATGGGTTCTCCTTGATATGGGCTAGTATTTGGTAGTATTTCTGAGCCTAGCTACATTTGCGTGATAAAAATTTGAAATGCATTGATATACATAGTATATAGGACAATCTCATATGGGGATATGTACTCAAAAACATGTACTATGAATATGAAATGGGCTATTAGCATGTAAATATGAGTAGTTCTGGTTCACATATTTTTGTGGTTAAGTGGGCAGTACTTACTTGTGTTACAAATCTTATGTTCTGTTCTGGTTCATTTTAATGTTTCTGACTTGTTTGGGTATAATTGCAAAAGAAATCTGATAATTATTAGGATTTTCATCAAAGTATGAATAACTGAGAAGCATTCACTGAAATACACGATGTAGAAAATTTGTTATTTCTAGGAGAATACCATTTATTTGGTTCTTAATGATTATCATCTGGTTTAAATTTAAATTATAAAATAACCTGATTTAATTTTGAAGAGGAAGACTAATTCATATTTAATATTTTTCAAGTTAGGAGCTAAGGTGAAGTGATCCCCAAATTACAAAGCTTGGAAGTTTCTCCCAAATCCTATAATGGAGAATAGAGTGAAATCCGAAAAGAGAAGCAAGGATCGACACCTGGAACGTGATGACAAATACCATCGTGATTCCAAAGACCACCGCAATCATCGTTCAGATAGGAATCACAAGCGTGACCACAAATCCAGGGACAAGGATAGGGATAGGACTTATGACAGAGATGGAGGAAAGGACAGGGATAGGACTTATGATAGAGAAGGAAGCCGGGATAGGGATAGGGCTTATGACAGAGAAGGAAGCAAGGATAGGGTTAAGGCTTATGAAAGAGAGAGTGGCAAAGATAGGTCAAAGGTGAAGCATGATGATGGTAGGGAAGATTTGGTGGAGTCACGGTACTCTTCACATTCTCATAAGCGGAAAGAGAGGGAGCACAGTGAGGACAGAGACTGTGAGGATAAGAAAATTAGGGTTACTGAGGAGAGGAAGGAAGGGAAGAGAGAACGGAGGAAATTTGGGGATAAAGTCAAGGAGGAGAAAGAAGAAGATGGTGATAACAATATTAGAAGCATTCTTGAGGCCAAGGTCAAGTATGAAGACACTGAAGGTGACCATGTCTCAGCTTCTTCCAAAGACACTGTAATTGTCCAAAACGTGAGTTTCTTTCTTTCTGTTAATGTTTTCCTTTTAACAAGTATATGATGCTCAGCGTTTGTTTTAACTTTTCTTGGTTATAATTGAATTATAATATGTTTGCTTGCATAATCTTCCGAATACAGAGTTCTGATATAGAAATCATGTCAAATTGTAGGTTTTACTTTCAGTTATTGGCTTCCTGCTTCGTGAACTAGAATAGGGTTGCCAATTTACTTCAACACTATGAGATAACATATGCAGTTTGATTGACTCTCTTAACCTTATTGATAATTCTGTTTGCAAAAAGAGATGGTTTGTGATCTTATGCTTCTATCATTGTGATTTTTGTTTGTGTGCAGTTTAATTACATGCTCACTTCTCTCAGTTCTGTTTCCTAGTTCCTTCTCTTTTATTGTTCCTCTTGGAATACTTTAATAGGGACACTTTCACTGACATTTTATCCTTGCCCTTTCAGGGTGCCTTGGGATCACTTGCTGTGGCGCCCATGAGTGTGCTTGAGACATCTTTAGCTCCTCCTCCTTCATATCCTATCAAGGTATCTTTGAATTCTACCACAAATGAAAATAAGGGCGTTAGTATTACCGGGTCTCATGAGGTTACTGGAAAATCTAGTACAGACGGGTCATCTTCAACTGCTGGAAGAGCTGGAAGCCTCTCAATTGATGCCCTAGCTAAGGCGAAGAAAGCCTTACAAATGCAGAAAGATTTGTCAGAAAAGCTGAAGAAAATTCCTCAGGTAAATTGATCATTATTTCTATTAATAAGTACTTACTGTCAGCTGGACATTTCTCTTAAATAGCTAACTGATGATACTGATTTTGATTTTTTTTCTAACTGTACATATTCCTCTGAATGCATTAATTGCTGCTTTTGGCTGTGTAGTTGAACAAGAGTTCTACCCAAAATTCACAAGGAAGCTCAAACTTGGGTTCAAACAGTGAATCCACCTCTGCTTCTTTTGGCCATGTTTCAAATATGTCAATTTTCCCCTCTGCTGCTTCTGCTAATCCTCCAGCAAGTGGCACCAGTGCTGCTGGTATTGCAAATGCAACTCTACCCAACTTGGAAGCTGTAAGGCGTGCTCAGGAGCTTGCTGCAAGGATGGGGTTTCGTCAAGATCCACAATTTGCTCCTCTGATAAATATGTTTCCTGGTCAGATGGTAACAGATGTTGCTATTCTGCAAAAGCCAACAAAGGCCCCTGTTCTTCGTCTTGATGCTCAGGGGCGGGAAATAGATGAACATGGACATGTTATTAATGTGACCAAGCCCATCAACCTTAGCACATTAAAGGTGTGCTGCTTTCTTATTTGTCTCTTTATTAGTTTTTTCTTTTCTGTTTGGGATTCCTGTCTTAAGGCTGGAATCTGTGTCTGAATATTATAGGTCAACATTAACAAACAAAAGAAGGATGCATTTGAAATACTACAACCTGTATTGGATGTTGATCCGGAATCAAATCCTTTTTTTGATGCAAGTATGGGTGTCAACAAAACAAAGCTCCTGCGACCCAAGAGGATGAATTTCCAATTTGTAGAGGAAGGAAAATGGTCAAGAGATGCTGAAACAATAAAATTGAAGGTATACTGCATCTGTTCATCCCCTTCTCCCATTTTCTAGTGCCTTTCCCTCTTAGGTAATTCTTTTCAATTGCCTTGTGTGTGATCTGTTATTTTTATTTTGACTCATGTAGAGTAAATTTGGAGAAGCTCAAGCAAAAGAGCACAAGGCCAAACAAGCACAGTTGGCAAAGGCAAAGGCTGCTCCTGATATAAATCCCAACTTAATAGAAATAACAGAGAGAGTTGTAATTAAAGAAAAAACCAAGGACCAAATTCCAGACATCGAGTGGTGGTAAGCCTATGCTTATCTAAACTACTGCTTTCTATATATGTTTGTGTTTGTTAAAGTGTGCGGATTATTTAAGGGTGTTATTCAAATGTCACTAATTTTGCAATCAAAATTTAGCAGGTTCACTGCATGTGCCTGTTTCAGTAGTCATCAGCTTGTGTTTTTCTGTTTTTTTATTTTATTTATAAAGATAGTTATAGTCACGTTAGAAATTATACAAATTGACAAACTGGAATAAACCACCCTGGCTGCGTTATAGGCCTGCTACAGTACTAGTTGAATATAAAACATGAAAATACCAGTGATAGTTGATAATTGCACTTGACAATGAACAATTTGAAATGAGTATGTATTTGTGATTCTAGTATTTCCTATCTTGGGGGTACTTCTTTTCTGTTCCATTGTACCCCTGGTTGTATGTAAACATTTATTCAGTTAACTATTTTGAATTTCAGGGACGTGCCTCTTGTGCATTCTGGAAGTTATGGGGACATTGATAATGGAACCATAGGTGCGGGTAAACTGAAAATAGAAAAAATCACTTTCTATGTGCAGCATCCTCGTCCTATTGAACCACCTGCTGAGCCCACTCCTCCACCACCTCAACCACTCAAACTAACTAAGCAAGAGCAGAAAAAACTCCGGACACAAAGACGAATAGCCAAGGAGAAAGATCGACAAGAGATGATAAGACAGGGCGTCATAGAACCACCAAAACCAAAGGTCAAGATGAGCAATTTAATGAAAGTACTTGGCTCTGAAGCAACTCAAGATCCTACTAGACTTGAAAAGGAGGTACGCAGCGCAGCGGCTGAGCGTGAGCAGGCTCACATAGATAGGAATATTGCACGCAAGCTTACTCCGGCCGAGCTCCGGGAAAAGAAGGAGAGGAAGCTGTTTGATGACCCAAATTCACTGGAGACAATTGTCTCTCTTTACAGAATAAATGACCTCTCACATCCAAAGGCTCGCTTCAGAGTTGACGTTAATGCTCAAGAGAACCGTTTGAGCGGATGTGCTGTGATTTGCGATGAAATCAGTGTTGTTGTTGTTGAAGGTGGAAGCAAGTCGATTAAGAGGTATGGGAAACTTATGCTTAGACGCATTAATTGGAGTGATGTTTCAAAAGAGAAAGAAGAAAATGAAGATTCAGATGATGAAAAGCCTGCCAATAAGTGTGTTCTCGTGTGGCAAGGAAGTGTTGCCAAACCCAACTTTAATAGGTTCAGTGTTCATGATTGCATCACTGAAGCAGCTGCCCGAAAAGTTTTTGTGGATGCTGGTGTTCCCCATTATTGGGATCAAGCCATCAACTACGTGGAAGATGAAGCTGTTTGATTTGTCTTCTAGTGTTTTTGTTCTTTATTATTAGCCTTCCTTGGCTAAAATCTTGTGGTGAGTGAAGAGTTTTACAATGCATCATGCAGTGTTTTAACCGTAACAGTAAACACAGGATGGCGGCTAAATGATTCCTTGTTTCCTGCGGCTAATGGTATATATAC
>Ga0123341_1001279_pt1 | contig 18449 bp, 11 predicted proteins | sample Turbeapinknodule_FD_89959 | JGI IMG/M metagenome (GOLD analysis project Ga0123341, IMG submission 89959) | Root nodule microbial communities of legume samples collected from Mexico - Turtle bean Mexico pink nodule | ecosystem: Host-associated > Plants > Roots > Nodule | place: Mexico: Nepantla...
AACTGAAATTTTAAGTAAAGAAATATAATTGCACAACTGTACCTTTTAAAACATAAAATCAGAAAAATTATAAAATTTGAAAATCTTAAATTCTGAAATATTTGGCTTTTTTACTGATTTTCCAAAGTAGAATTAGGGAAGACAGAGAACATTCTTTAGAAAAGAAAAAAAAAAGGATTTAGGCAGATCGAAAACACAACCTGAATAACATAGAGGGAAAGATTGTAAATTATTGGGAACTTAAAGGATTCACAACCACCATTCAAGTGAAGAATACTTAGTGCTCCCACAGGTAAAGATTTTGGAGGGAAGAAAATTCCTTATTTGGATCGAATACTTAGTGCTCGCACAGGTAAAGATCGTGAGACAATGAAGGTTTTTCAAAATATAATTTTATATTTTAAATTATAAAGTTTGAAAGATATTTTATGGATTTTAAAATATCTTCTAAACTTTAAAACCCTAAACCCTAAACTTTACATTTTGGAATACAAGTTATATTTCCAGTATAGAGTTTGAAAAGTATTTTTTCTGGATTTTCAAATATCTTTTGAACTCTATAATTGATATTTTCTGGATTGGAATTGTAGAGTTCAAAAGGTTTACGGTAATTACGTAATTCGAAAATAAAAAAAAACAAATACAACATTTTTTTCCAAATGGTGATTTTGGATGTAAAAGAGTTATGGAGGTGCAGAAAAAAGATATATGGAAGTGCAGAAACAAAACACCCTTCATATGACCTTTGTTTCTTTGAAGCCCAATATTGGATGCATAAAATGAACAAGATTCTGTCGTTTAAAGTAATTGCTAAAAATTAAAGGCAGTTACTACCTACATCCAATTTTTATATAAAATGATAAAAATATCTTTAAATAAAAATGGAATGCAGATTAAAAATACTTTTGGAATCTTTTTTTAACATGTTTTTGGATTGGAATTTCTGAAACATTTTTTCTGAATTTCAGAATATTTTAAATTTTATTTCCAGAATATAAAGCTACATAAGATTTGCTTTGGTGGAATATATTTTTTGAATTCTAGATTTTTGTTTCTGGAAAGAAAGATAATTTTGAAAAAGTAATAGGGAGCAAATCACTCGTAAGGTCCAGGAAGAATTTGCCAAAATTAAATACTATCACCCCCATTAACAAAATATCTAGAGAGAGATGGAACATCCAGTATTAAGGTCTATTTCAAATATTCACCGGACCCATAAAGAAAAATAGATGCTGATATTTGCATACCAATTTTATGGAATTAGCTGACTTTCTAATGTGCATAGAGATTGTCAAATATTGTATAACATGTGTAAAGAATAACTTCTATGTAAAGAAGAAGGTTGAGGAAAATCATACAATAATTGGAAACAAAACATAGCAGAAATGAAGAAAAAAGGTCTCCATTTCATAATATAATCGAATGAATTTAAGTATTACCTTGTAACTACAACCAAGGAAAAAAAATGAAGTACATATACCTAAATCGCATGAGCTTCAACAAGAGCGTAATCAGAGGAAAAAGGATTTTCTTTGTTGATTACGTATTAAAAACTGTCAGTCTAAGATTTCTTACAGCGCTTAAATTGTGGCCCAGGATAAAAATAGAATCAACCATACGGCCAAACTATGTAATAACAGTAAGCTATAACTATGGAAAGTTGAAAAAGCCTGTAAGTAATATTTTCCCCCTCAAAAAGACGTAGGCGCAAATGAGTACGGCATTTGCAACTGATAGTTCCACTGGATTAACATATGTAAGGCAAAACTTCACCCAATATTTCTAATCTTCGGTAATCCTTTACCCAACATTCAGCTCCAACAGTTCTATCGGCCAAAATGCCAAACAAATAACTCAAAAAGAATAACATTCTATGACCCGAGAGAGAATTCAAGAGTGGTTAAACCAAGGTCCAACTGCACCATTCACATGGCCGTTGCTGTGGATCCCTACACCATTTGGGATGATTGAGGGAGGCAGTCCCACGGCCATAGGGGGCGAGGCAGCTGGATACAAACCATGGGTGTGAGGGAGAGCATGGGGGCTTACAAGAGGGCTCCCAGCAGGACTCCCTTTACGCTGTTGAATGGCATGGATCTGCCTAAGCCCGTCTTCATGAATACGTGATATTGTTTCCAACTCTTTCAATGACAAAGCTTCCAGACCAGCGCCATATAGAGGGGCATGTCTTGACATTTCCTCCTGGAGTGAGGCCTCAAGTGTGTGAATATATTGCTGCACAAGGAAAACAAAGTTATTAACCAACAGTATTTCTCTCCGGAGTATGTGTAAGCATAGAGTAGAAGTGACAAATAACAACAGACACTAGCATCAATTTCAAACATCCTCTGAAGATCGTTACTAGTAGCAATAATTGGATCGTTATTAATCATGGGAACATGGTCATTTTTACACTATTTTCGCTAATCCAGAAAAGTACTACTTTAAAGCTGATTTTGAAGTTTGAACTAAGGTGATTTTTGAGCAATAAATTAGACAAAATAGAAGAAAGAAGCAATCTACCACTGTTAATAGAACACGACATCGGCCTATATTAACAAAATGGAAAATGTTCTATATAGTATAGACACCTATAATGATGATCTACACCTAGAGAAAAAAAATAAAATAGGTTTATAGGATATGTGATATGATGAGAGGAGAGAGAGAAAGAAATAAAAGGTGTATAATAAACAAGTGTCTTTCAAAGAGAGGTTTATGTGTATCATTATCCATTAGCAATACTGAGTCAAACTCATGCTACACATTTATTGTATCCACTTAATAAGATTTTAAGGTTACCCAACAAAACCTGCTCAAAATCCAACTAAGCATACAGGCGGCAATACATTACATATCAAACAACTAGTTCGAACAGCTAGTTCCATAACTGAAACAGGTTTACCTATCATATAAGTTGAACATGTAAACATATATAAGGCGATATGTAATTAACAATGATAAAAACAGCAAGAGTAGTACAGATTCTATATCAAGACAAACCTGGCAAGCTTGCAACTTTGATTCCATGCCATCAATATATGCTTCACACCTAGCAACCTGCTCTTCCTTCTCGCGCTTTTCCCCTTCAGTTTGCCCAACAGTTTGAGTCAATCTACGGACTTCATCTTCAAGTGATTGCCGAATTTCCTCCCGAGTCACATTCTCTGTCGCAAATCTTTTCAGTTCTTCATCAAATCTCTTGCGTGCAGCTTCAGCATTCTTCAATCTTTCAGCTAGAGCATTTTTCTCCTTGACTACTTTCTGTGTGTCATAAGATCCACATTAATTTTCAATTTGTGCCCATTTTACACAATGAAAATTTAAGAGTCATCAAATTTGAAAAATAAAACTTCTTGTTTTCATTTCCTGTTTTAATTAACTCGGTTACATTTTACAAAAAGGCCAAGGTGTTTTCACTTTCTTCCTGTTTTCAAAAGTTTGTACAGTAGGCAATGAAGAAAGAAAATAGAAATAGAAAACCAGGAAGAAATGTTTTCACTAAATAAAAACAATTGATTTTCAACAGAAATGAAAATAGAAAACAAATTATTTCACTGGCATCAAAATGAAAACATGGTAACATTTGTAATTAGAAGTAAAGGAAAAATCTTAAACCAAACAGCACCACTAATCAATTCAGAACCACAATGAAGCTCCTTTCACTTGCCCACCGTTTTTAAGAGTGCAACATAAAAAATATATGCATATGATTGCATTACTATCGGATTATTTCAAACACCTGTTGATGCATAAATATCACCAATGAGATTGTTGATGATAATCAACAAACAAGTAAAAGAGAATGCACAATAGTTAATCATGTTTTTTCTTTCAAGTAATTTGATAAATGAAATAAAGGATGACTAAAGAGAACTGTATAGCTCATGATTCAACTCTTTTGAACAACTTATGCATTTAATTGGCAAATTGGATCCTCTGCAGCAAGCAAAAAATAGAAGAGAGAATAGGTAAGTGTCAGGCTGAGAGAGAAAGGAGGATAGAGATAAAGAGGATGGAGCAAGGTGAAGAGACATGGTGCTAGAGTCCAGCTCCGTTACTGGAAGCCTAGGAATGACTTATAAATTATAATGTGCCCTTACACACAAAAAGAACTTTGGTCTTGAAGGTTGGACAAGGTATGAGAGCCCACTCAGACTATGTACTGAAACTAATACTTAATTAGATGTATGGCACCAGGTAGGATCAAACTCCTTCCTAACACACGAGCAACCTGTCAGCTGAAAAACTAAGTAGAACTAATAGCTGAAAACCATCTTTCATGAATTGGCAAAAACAAAGCATGGACACATTCATTCGCCCATATCAGAGTTTATAGGAAGGATAGAAAGAGGGGGAAACATAGCAAGAATCACAGGTGAAGTAGTCAGATAAAGCAAAACCAGTAGTAAATTTCATACTGAAGAGTGTAAATGCAATGAATCCCCTAGATTGAGTATAGAGATCCTTTGAATTTTGAAAAACCCATAAGTACACTTGCAATTGCACCAAGTATGAGTAAAATTTAACTGGTAAGAAAATGTAAGAATAATCATCATAAGCATAAAATTTATAGTGTGCAGTGCACGGCATTTAAAATTAGAATAGCTGAACAACTTTTTTCATTATCAATGTAGAAAATCAAACTTTTTTAAACTATACCTTTAATTCATCGCGTTTCCGAGACTTCAACTGAGAAAGTTGTGTCTCAGCATCATGTAAACGGTCATGAAGAGCCTTCTTCTCTGCTGAGAGCTTCGCAATTTCATCATCCCGTTCTGAGCGGAGCCATTCAAGCTGACTCTCAACTTCTTGAGCTTGTTCAGCTAATTCCTTCTTTTCCCGAGAAAATCGATCCATCTCAGCCCTCATTTCAGACTGTTGAATCATGAAGTGCGTTAGACCTAAATTCTCCATTAGCAATTAACATGAGGTAACCACAGTATGTTATCAACTAAGACATGAAATACCTTCAATCGATTGTTTGTCACTTCAGATTCACTCAGCTTTTGTGATATAATAGTTTTTTCCTTAGCCATATTAGAAATCTCAGTTTTGCTTTCTTCACGAACACGAATAATTTCATCCTCACTGGCGCACAACTGGTGCCATAGTGCAGCCCTATCAACATTTGCCAGCTCAGCAACTTCACGCATCATACTCAAAGCAGGCCTGATAAACTCCTGCTCCTCACAGACCAAAGTAACCAATATATCCAAATCAAAATCTACTTCACGACCATTGTCAGTATTGCTAGTGGCACGGTCAACAAGCCTCTTCAACATCCTCCCTCTATAAGATTCATTGGCAAACCATCTAAACATTATCATGTAGAGCAGTTTAACAAATTCTTTCACGCATGGATCTCTAGAGAGGGCCAAATTTTCAGCAAGGCCAAGAACAGAAGTATAATCATCCCTCTGAACTCCCAATTGCTCACAGGCATCTCCCTCTGTAGCACCATCTGTATGTTGGAAATTTTCAGAAACATATCTTCCATTATTGTTCAATCTTTGGGAAAGACGGCTTTGCAATACCAGGGCTACAGACTGAGCACTTATTGCACCTCGAGCTACAGCTCTCTCAAATGTTTGAGAAGCTTCAGCAACAAGGCAAGGAATGGATAACATCTCAAACAGTATATAAATATCAGAAAAATGACGACTAGCTTGATAAGCCTGCTCATCAATCACGTGCAGCCCACTGGGAGAAGTGCCATGTTCACCAAATAAGAAAATCCCACACGGCAGAGCTGAGCAATTGTCACCATAGTCATCATCACAATCAATGTCCCTAAGTATGGTTTCAGCAACATCCCCCCAACTATTTATAGTCTTACTCAAAAAGTCAAGGACACAAGGCGACACCTCAAGACCTAGATTTTTCAGCCTGACACGAACAGACCTAACCTGCATAAGGGGGAAATAATGTTACAAATGTGTCTTGAAACATTTGACCAAGATTACAGAAGTATGAGTTTACTTTTGATGATTTGTCTTACAACTGTTACACACTAACATCCATTTTTTGCTTGGAACCCTGTTTAATGATTTTGATAATACTAACAATTTCACAAGATGTAAAGCTCATTAATGATGTGGCAAGGCATTATTGAGTGCTAATACAGAACATTTTTGCATTGACAGTGCATCAAAATAAATTCTAAATAATGTAACATAGTGCAATTCCCAACTATTTATCTTCAAAGCTTACAGCTTCAGGGAGGTGTTGACATTGAGATGCTGCTTTGAATATAAAATCTATTGTTGTAGCAAGGGGTTCGTCATTTGAGTCTGTCAAAAGCTCAAATGACTGAAACAGAATGCGTTCCCACACTTCACTACCACACTCCAATTGACTAAGAGCCCCAAAAACCTGAAAAATAGAATGCCATCAATAGGAGAAAAATAATGCAAGCATATTCGGCATCATGTTGACAGAGGTGGAAATGCAGCAAAAGTGTAACTAAATTAGGATTGCTTGCTGAATTAATACATGTGATGAAACAATTCAAAATAAGGTATTTTGGATAAAAAAATACTAGTTTCTCACTGGTATTCGTAAAGCAGGTTCGGCATCTGTCTTTTGAAGACGCTCAAGAAGTGCATAGGCAGCAAGTGGGTGTTCTGACTGCTCAACCAATTTAGGTACCAGAGCAACTAGGTCAGCTTGCAAATGCTTAGGAGCTTTGTCCAATACAAGAGTAATTTTTTGAGCAGACTGAGGCCGACGTCTTGGTTCTGGACAGCCTTGAGGAACAGCTCCATCCAAAGCTCTTAGTGAGTTTACAATCAAACCTAAAAGCTCCTCAGACTGTTCTGGCCACTTGGTCTGATGTTTCAAATTCACACAATCAAAACTAGAGATATGTGTACCAAAATACACCTGTAATGAATATAAAATAAAATTGTACCTTTGACCGAAAGGATGCATTTTCTGAAGCAGTGGCAGATGTCTCTGGTGGACAAATGGGATGTCCAGGAACAGGTTTTTCTTGAATACCATTCCCTTTTAAATCAGAGCTCTGCACAGCAGATGTATTACTGCTTTCTTCAACAACAGAATCCAGTCTCTCATTAACAGGAACTCGTGCAGACTCCATTGATCCACTTTCTCTTTCACACTCAAGAGGACTAGCAGCGCCACTTCCATCTGGAGAAGGTTTAGAACATGCATCAACAGAATCAGCAACAGGACCTACTTCAGAAGGTTGGCAGCACTCAACCATTATATCTAATAGTAAATCTATGATAGCTTGCTGCAAGACTTTAACTCCCATCAGCAAATTCATCAAACTTGGGGAAGATTCATCAGCTTTGGTGGCCTTCTTCCCATCACAACTACCAGACAGCTTGGTAGGTAGAAGCAGGCGCTTAACTTTTGCAGGATCATCAAGATAGACTCGAAGACCAGTCAGAAACCCTGCAATTGCACCAGCATCCATTAGAAGTTTCTCCCTTAAAGTAACTTGTGGCTGAGAAGGATTATCTCCATATGTTAAATGGAATCCAGCTCTGGAAAGAAGATTTCTGAAAATATCTTCCTCATCTCCACTTATCCCTTCACTGTCTTCAGAGTCAATGAGCTCATCAGGGTCAGTTGTCAATGCATCCTGATCATCCTCTGATGCTAAAACCTGAATATTGAAGACAAAATTAGATGATGTGTCAAACATAAGATAAAAAATTTAATATAACCAGTAGGTATTATAAAATCCATAACAAAATCCCCTGGTTTTACAACATGTGAGAAGCTAAGATGTAAAGCGTATAATCATTTTTATCTTTCACATAAGACATAATCATAATCTATCATATGGCTTAGGTATGGGATAGAAATCTGCTTACAAATTTTTATTGTACAATAAGAAGTTCAAGGGATGCAAAATTATGAACTGAAGCATTAATCAACTTCTGTAACTCGTGACTTATCAGCTTGTTCCATGCATCTTATCAGCTAATCACAAGCAAAAGTTCCAAGGAAGAGGCCATATTTCCTAACTGGCTTGTTCCGATCTTACATTAAAAATGAGTCAGATACAAAACCAGATATTATATGTTAAATTAGTGACATGTAAGACGCAGAAGAGCCATTTCAAATCAATAACAATTAATACAAAATTACATGCAGTCTAGTATCTAAAGTCAAGAATAGGTCATCCTATAGATGGTAGGAGGGAAGTCTTAAGAAATGGGGCAAGAATATTTGGCATCTATCAAATGATATTTGTAAGAAGAATGTAACAGAGACAAAGCAATCCATAAGGACTTACCTCTAAATCGGAAAACTCAAACCAAGGACAGCAATCCAATATTTCACAAACAAAAACAACAGTGTCACGTACAAGAAATCCTGCATCCGCTTCTAACATGTCAGACACCTTCATGAATTGCAAAACAGAATTATTCCATGTCTTTGTGCAGATAGAAGATTCTTTCCACACTGTCTTGGTTGGGTTCTTTTGATTCACAACAGCCATCCTGTATCTGACCCAGAAATTTTTATCTGGATCACTACCAACTGCCTGGTCACTCTCTAAATAAATACATATAGTGTCAAACGACTCATATACACCTGGGTCATGGAAAAGCAAGTTTAATTAAAGAATAAAAACATAAAAGTTTACTACTACTACTACTACTACCAGTGAATAAAATGCAGGAGATAATATATGTTTGCAAGAACACCTACCAATTCGAAGTTCACATCCACCAGCTTGAAAGAATTTACTGAAGATTTTTCGTGTCTCCATTATTTCCTTGAATGACAGGAAATTCTCAACTTTCCATGTAAATGAACTTCTTTTCCCAGAATTGTCCAGAGGAGAGCCACTGCTGCTTAACTCAGAATCATGTTCAGTAAAATCCTGCATTATTGATGTCTCTTTCAATATAAGCACTTCAGCAGAGAATATGACAGTGTCCTGGACAAGAAAACCTGAATCTTGATCAAAGAGACTGGTGAGTGTCACAAATTCACGCCAACCCCAATCCTTTGCAGCTTTTGAGTAGCGGTTCTGAGACTCCTTGGTGACAGATTTATCCTCCATCTTCTGGTTCACAACTGATAAACGATGGCTAACAAAACAACTCCAATCACTGGAAGTATTTCTTGAATCTGTAACTTCAAGAAACACTGAAAGGTGGCATGGTGGCTGAGACTGCCCTGATAGCATCAAAATCATATAAAAATTCATCAGACTCCATTTTTTTTAATCAAAACCTAAGCCTATTCTCTGTATTTAAGTAAAGTGAGTGACTATTACATTCATACATCCAAACCCAATATCTAGATTATCAATTAAACTCTATGGTTGTATCAGTAGATATACAACTACAAGCATGAAATATCAAATACAATGAAAATTTCAAAGATAGAAAGGCTGATAAAATTGCAGCCAGAATGCCCCTTCAGTTCTATCAAAATAGGCCAAAATTGCACTAAAATGCACACAACAAGATCACGTCTAATGGAGCTTTGACTCACAAACAACACCGCAAATATTTAATAGCTAACTAATAAGCCTAAGAAAATGGTGCACAGAAAAAGAAAATAGATTTGCAGAGCAAAAACATTGCACACCTCGAGGATAAACAATAAGTCGACAATCCCTATTACCAATCTGAAACCTCCGGCTCTTGATGCATAGACCCGTGATTTTCCTCTTCTTAAGCAAATCCTTCAACCTAGTAAAATTCTCAATCCTCCAAGTGAACTTTCCAATATGCCCATCAGACTTCCTAGCACCACTCCCACTTCTCCCAGCAATCACAGAACCATTCTTGGAGAAGCTGCTAAACTCCTTGATCACATGAAATGAAGTGCTAAAAACAGCGGTGTCATCCACCAAGAACCCCGAATCCACACCGATGAAATCCGACATCTTCATGTAATCATTCCATCCCAAGCTGGTATTGTCACCGCTCTTATTATCAGCTGCAAACCGGCCATAAGAATCCCTATGCATGTGATTGGAACCAGGCTTCTGGTTCAACACAGACATCCTAAACAAACACCAACAACTCCTATCAGATAACACCACAGTCTTATCCGTGTCCTTGCTCTCCAAACACATAGACAAATACTCAACCCCATTCACGGAGCTCTGGTACACACTTATTCTCAAATTACACTCCCCCGCAGGGAACACCGGGCTCATTATCTTCTGTGTCTTGATCATCTCCTTAAACAGACTGAAATTATGCACTTTCCAAGTGAACTTACCACTCAACACATCAGACACGGGACCCGCAACAACGGAGGAACTTGAGGAGGAGGAGGACGAAGACGAGGACTGCAACTCATTGTTGTCCCGCGTGAAATTAACGGACTCATTGAGAATGAGAATATCCGCAGTGATCAAAACGGAATCCGTATTGAATAGGTATCCCAATTTGGGGTCGAAAACAGTGGAAGAGGGCGTGAAATCGCACCAACCGTGGGATTTCTTCTTACTGGAGAATCGGTGCCAGGAATCGCGGTGAATGGTTTTGGAATCGTCGGCGACGTTCACGATTGCCAAGCGATAACTCGCGAAACAGTCCCATTTTGAGGAGGAGGTGCCGCGAGGGTCCATGATTTGGAGGTAGATGGAGATGTACCCTGGAAGCGCCTGGGAGTCACCCTTGGGATATATTAGCAACCGACAATCGTAACCGCCTACCTCGAAGTATTTGCTCCACAGTGCCCTAGCCTTTATTCTCGGGAAATTGTGCACCGTCCATCGGCACACGGCCGAGTACTCGCCTCGCCGATCCACCGCCACCGTCTCCTGAGCGCCGCCGCCACCGTCCCGCGACCCCACCGCCAGGTCATCCGCCGCAGCGGCGGAGGATGACGACGATGTGGCTGCCTCCGTGAACAACGGCGTGGAAGATAGCGAAGGAACTGCCTCGGACGAAGCTTGCTTCATTGTTTCGTTTTCTTTTGTTCGTTCCTCTTCTTCTTGTTCGTGTTAGTAATTTTCTCACGAGTATTGAAATCTTGGACGCAGAGAGAGGAGGCAGAGAGAAATGTGGTGCAAGCGAGAGAATGAAAGCACACACAAACAGGTTTGGACAACGTGGGCGCAAGATAGTACCGTGCGCCTCTTTCTTTTATCGCCTCATCCCTCCTGGCGTACGATAGTAATCTTGCGCCTTTCTTTCATCATTCTGTTTTCAAAGGGAAGATTCCAGTGCAGGCAAAACTATGTTTGTTTCCTCACGTGACCCATTTTTAGCCGTCGGATTAATACAATTGATGTGATCAGTGGCTTTCCACTTGGGCCCATTGCGAGTGCACGTGGTTCTCTCTTCATTTTGTTTCCATTGGATAAATGTCAATACAAGCAAAACTATATTTTTTCATCATGCTTGCTCTCTTTAGCCGTTGGATTATTATGTTGATGTGATGAGTGAATCTCCGCTTGGGCCAATTGTGAGTGCACGTGGTTCTGGGAGGGTCTGGATCCTCTCTTCCACAACAACCACGTCATTCGGCGAGCTGGGGTATGGAGTCGTATACGAATAGGGTGGATCGCATAGCATTTATTCTCACGATATTTCCTAGCCAGGATATGCATTTATCACCGTTGGATTTTCCTTGATCGATCATGGTTGAAATTAGGTTTGACTTTGTGCTTCCCTTTTTTCTTTTGCTGGGTGCGAGTATGTGTGATGTCATGTGAATCATACCATTAAGCAGATTGTTCTTCAGGGCAAAACCAAACTTTATGAAAAAAAAATAAAATTTGGAGTATGTATTTTTTTTTCTACATCATACCATTCATCTCAACCCATCTCGATTATTTACTTATCATTCTGATTTCCAATTTCGATTTTCTATGTCATTATTATCCATTAGCAGGTGAATGATATAATTGTATGAAGTTTGATTAAGCTAGGATCATGTTGTATTTCAAATAATAAATGTGGTTAAAGTTACTATTAACAAGGATAGAGCTTAGTAAGTACTTAAAAAAATATTTTTAAATATGAATTATATTTAAGATATGTCTATATAGATTTGGTTGGTATAAAGTTATATATTTACAATTTTGTCATTTTAATTAAATAAATATATAAAAGAAACTAAAACTATCTTAATTAGAAAATACTTTTTTATGTGATATGTGATACTTTTGTCTTCTCCTTTGGAATATTACTTATGTCAATATTACTTATGTCTTTTTAGATGAGGATCTCATGAAAATCTGTATGAAAGACAAAGTGATGAAAACCTCAAAATCAAATGAAAATATGTATATCTTTGTATTGTATAAGTTACAAATAGAATTTAAAGAAGATAAACTCTTGTTTAAAAAAAAAAAATCATAGAATACGTAAAATATTATGTGTGACATGGTTTGAAGTTCTTGGTATCAAAGTTACTGGATAACAACATTGGGTATTATATGATCTTCAATAATATTAAACCTTTATGGAACTAATATGGTTTTGCTTCTTTAAATGTCAAAGTCTTAATATGGTTTTTTTGCAATTAAATTTTCTATCTGCTTGGCCACAATTTCATAAAACTGATTACATGAAATCCCATTAGAGTATAATTCATGTTACACATAAAAAGTTTATAAGGGTGCTTGGAGAGGTAGATCTAAACATACTTATTGTTGATAGGATTGATACCAATGGTTATTACGATGATATTGAATATGAAAGTCTTCATCTTTTATGTAGAGCATGTTAACATAAAACTAATGATTGTCCAAATAATACTGTAAAAAATAAGCAAAAAAGCAACCAAAATAGGAAAATTAAAAACTTATAGAAAAAATGTATGAGTACAAATAGGAGGAATGATAATATGGTTATCTAACAAAAAAAACCAACAAATGAGAAAAAACATTTGCTATGAGAGATATTGAAACGCATGGAGATTGATTTATGGTGCAACACATGGAAATAAATACTTGTAAGAAAATTATGCATGCACCTCATAAGAGAAACAATTTGGATGACTTTAAGAATACAATAATAGTCTTGTAACAATTAAATCCAAGAACATTAACAACTAGGTCAATGGAAATCAAGATTCTAAGACTTTAAATATATGTACACAATACTTATAAAGAAAAAGAATAAGGAAATTTCATACTAAGTTATGAAAGAAAAACATTTCCTTTGTCATGAAGTTTTCACAAACATTTGTTAGCAAAAATATGAATACTTGTATGGATAATAATGTTAAGACTCATATGGTGTGATCCCTAAATAGTTTGGGAACATTATACAACCCTTCTATATAGTTTTGATGATAATAAATATGTGACTAACTCTTATGTAGAGGCATACCACAATACTCTACCAAGCTTTGACTAATATACTGTTAATTGTTACCTATTTAACACTTGAGAGCAGATTAACAACATCAACCTAGTTGCAAAAATGTTACTCTTTCGATCTGGCGATTAGTATCATTTGAATTTTAGATTTTGCTTAACATTTGGTTTTTTAGGTGTTTTTCATGTATCTAAATACAGATACATGGACTCAAATTCATGTTAAATTTTTTTTTCAAATCTACTAGGAAACCTGATGATCACGGCATATCATCATATGGATGGAATCTAAGTGGGCAACACTCAACCTACCATGCTTTGTTTCCAAGAGCTTGAATAGTTTATGATGGTATATTCATTGGTTCTTTGCTAAACGTGTATGGTCCTTATTAGTTAATAAGTGTTTTCTTATTCCTAGGTGAGCCAGACCCAGAACTACAAATATCATATCGGCAGATGTCCCCATTTGTACCAGATAATTATAGAGAAAGTAGTCTACCTGCTGTTGTTTTTGTTTATGCGGTGTGTAATTTTCTTTTACCATTGTTACTTAAATTTGTACGTAAAAGAATATAAAGGTCGGTTTCCTTGCACTATTGTTTGATATTTTGTTTTCCTTTTTATTGACACATCATATTATATACTAAATTCAAACTAGTTGCTGCACTTTAGCTTTTTTGAGAAAATTAATTGCATTTTTCTTAGTTTACATTAGTGTAAAATCTACTATTGTGTCCTCTTCAATGTAATGACATTTCACCTGTTTATGTTTTGGTCCTCTCTTGGAAAAATTAGATTAGATGCATTGTATAAGACTGTTTTTTATTGTTGCAAATTACATTCACTTTGATTTGGACTCTTTTCATCACTTTGTTTGGTATTCATAAAAAAATTATGGATTTACTGGAATTGAAGAGAGGGGAGGAATAAAAAAATTGTGGAAAGTATTTTTTTGGTATACCTATTATTTAGAGAACAAAAATTATGTAAATAAATAAATAAAAACAAGTGAAAATAAATTATTAGATGATCAGCATTTGTTTATGTTAATTTAGAAGTCATTTGTGGCTAGTGAATTCTAGATGGATTATATAAAAAAAATGCTTTGATGTAATAAATTACCAAAAAGTTTGCAATGCTTGATTGAAAAATTTTGTTTACTTATTATTTAGGGAACACAAATTATGTAAAGAAATAAAAGTGAGTGAAAATAAATTATTAGATGATCAACATTTGTTTATGTTAATTCATAAGTAATTTGTGGCTAGTGAATTTTGTATGGATTATATAAAAAATATGCTTTAATGTAATAAATTACCAAAAAGAGTTTGCAATGTTTGATTTAAAAAGTTGGTTATTGGAGAAATGAACTAAGAAATTTCAATTCTTTATTGCTATCAATTTCTATTACTTTGTAATAATATTCTTTTGTAATGATTACAACTTCTACTATTTTGGTATACAATGAAATATGTAACTTGTAAATTTGAAATATTAATATTATATACATTGTTCTTATTTAAATTATAAATGTGATTTAAATGTAAAATTATATATATGGCCTAAATGTGCAATTACATTTTAAAACAGTAAAATGTTGCATATTGCACAATTTTATAAATTAAGATGTATTTCATGATTTTTCATGTTAAAAAAGTGTTGTCTAAAAATACATACAACATGTACATAAATATTGTCTAAAAAGACAGACAACAAGTAAATAAGTGTTGCCTATTTTATCAATATGCAACACTGAAAATGTGTTGTCTATTCTATCAATATGCAACACTGAAAATGTGTTGCCTAAAAGACTGACAACATGTAAATAAGTGTTGCCTAAAAAGGCAGACAACATGCAAATAAGTGTTTCTTTTACCAATGACAACATTTAAAAAAACGTTGCTTGAACAATAGGCAACACTAAAAATGCGTTGCCTAAACATTATAAGAAAAAACATTGCCTAAAGTTTTTTTCAAAAATTGTTGTCTATTCTACCAATATAAGGCAACGATTGCAAAAAAACATTGCATGAACCTAAGCCCACAACTGCATATTCCACACCTGAAAAAGAGTTGTCAAAGTGTTGTCTAAAGTTATGGTAACTCTTTTCCTACTTTAGGCAACGTTGTTTAGGCATTGTCTATGGTCAAAAATGGTGTAGTGAAAATTCAAGGAAGAATTGGATTAATTATAGGGACTGTAATACTTTAATTTTCAATTCTCAAAACATTTATAGGCATAAAAGAAGTGGTGTGAAGAATTTAATATCAAGGGAATGGAAACTCGAAAATATTTTCACCATTTATTATATAGATAATTAAAACTTGGATTTTGTACAACTGGTAATTCTACTCATGCCTTTTAGTTGTATTGGAAGAGTTATCAAATCAATAAAGTTAACCCCTAAAATTATTCGGTCTTATCATATTTTCAAAACAATAGGTCAAGTGGTTTATGATGTTGGTTAAAGTGATACAATATTTGAAATTTGGTGACTCTAGTTGAGAATTAGAGGAAAAGATAAATGAACTATTCCATACTTTTTTCCTATGAGTGAATTTTCAAGTACAATTTTTTTGTTATTGGTAGAGAATGTAAGAACTTATTTATATTACATATATGATCATAAAGTAAACGAAGAATGAAAAAAAAAATCCTTTCAAAAAAATTTATAAATAGATTTAAAATAATTCATTTTCCATTTCAACTCAAATTTAATCTCTCAAAGTAACTGGTCATTCTAAATATTTTATTTAAGATTCTCAATTGATCAATCATCCTTTTTATGAATAGACTGCACCATTAAGGAGGCAACAATTAGTAGATCAAGATAGGTCAATCAAACTTTATCTATTTTATCCCTTTTTATAATTCAGTGAGGATCTTATACTTCACATGTTGGAATCAACTAGGCAATGTGAATGCAATAATCTAAATAAGTGGAAAAGTTGGTTGTGTAGATTGAAGTTTGGAAGTTTTATCATCTCACTTTAGAAGCTTGTGGATATTGAGGTTGTTTTACTTAAAAGGAAAATTATTTCTAGGTAAAGAAAGTTGATTAGTTATATCTATAAAATTATTTTTATTCAAAAGTGTTGGAAGTGCATCAAATCTTATGGATTTTTCTTATAGTTTAAAATACTTGAGTATTGGTACATGAGTTATTTGACTGATGTCATAATTTGACTTCGGTTGAGTTTTGGATTGTCATAATTAGTACGATTTAGTGCAAATGCAATATTAAATGCAAAATAAGATATTTTGGGTGTTTAAATAATGTTGGATAGATTGAAATTGGTAGATATGAACTATTATGTTTTTTTTTTATTTCTTTGTAATTTTCTCTTAAGCATTAAGTTGTTAGTGGAGTGACGCTTTAGCAATTACAACTATTGCATGCCCCAAGTATTGTCGCTCAAGTGTTGCCATGGTTGTTCAAGCGACAATGCTCCTCGATCAAGAACCAATATGGTTGTTCAAGTGACAATTCTCTTCACTAAAGTAGTTTAGGTGAGAGAAATGTCATAACAATATTTTTCTCTGAAACTCTTACCGCTCAAGCTATAAGTGGTAATTCAAGCAATGAAAAGTCATAATTTTAGGTAGTCTTCGGGAACTTGGTGGCTTGTGCAAGAAGTCATGTGACTCAAGTGATGGTGCGACATTTAAGCAATGAAGGGTTAATATTGGTTGTTTCTCCTCTAAAGTTGATTTCCCAATCAATGAGAGGACACACGAGTTTATCTCCCCTTTAGAGATAGTATTCCTCAAATGAAGTTTTTTACCTTAAGCAATGGTCTTACAACTTGAATGATGAGTCTTCCCTTGTTTAGTGAAGACAAATCGCTTAAGCAATGTAGTATCTCTTAAACAACATACTCTTTGTTGTTATGATATGTTGTAATTGAGATATGTTTTGTATATACTTATATATGTGCATGCATATATGGAATAATTGAATTAAATACATATCAAACAAATATATATATATATATGATGAATGGACATGTATGATTTTATATATTGTGTAGATACCTATGATGACATCGTAGTTAATGTGGTCATAGTATTGATAATCTAAAATATACAGATTAATATATAAACTTTAAGAAACTAAAAGAGATTATTGCATCAAAGTTTTGTAAAGTATATGTAAGGAATCATTCCAACATATGAATTTGAGGTTTCATTATCAATATTGTTTTTTATGCATCATGTATTAGTCTTTTATAAGACATATTTATAAGTGTATTCTAGAAAACATTGAGTGTAACAAATTACTTTGAGGTTGAAAAAACAAATTGAGAATTATTGTTATCTAACATTGTAAATCAAATAAATTTATTGTTATTATTGTATGATTTGTCATCTAATATAAGAATATGAATATGTGATTATTTGTAAGTAAAGATAAAGAAATTACAGATAACTTAAGATTGATAATATTTTTTAAAAAATATTCTTGGGACTTAAAATTTTAGAATATATATATATATATATATAAAATGTAAGTTTTATAAAATAATTTTTTTTATATAATTTTGTTCATATTTATTATAAAATATTTTTATCATTAATAAATCTTATAAAAATCATGTATATATTTAAGTTATATGTACATGCAAATATATTTATAAAATTACTATTTTTAAAGAAACCAATGTAAATATATGATTTGAATATGTATTTCTATTCTAACTATTTATATGTTTGTAAAAATATTAGTATATAGATATATTAGCATATATATTGTTGTAAAATTAAAATACAATAAAAATATATATTAAAAGTTATAATAATATAAAAAATCACATATTGTAAATTAAAGGCCCAGATAATCACTAAAAATACACTAGTTCTCATGGTATGAATACTAAAACTTTTTGTTTTCTTTTTTGTTACAGAAATAGAACAAACAAATCTAGCATATTGAATGAAACGATTAAAGAGGATTTAGGAGTGTTTTTTTAAACTTTTTTTTGTTATTTTTGCATTAAACCTACTTGGTCATGAATGAAAGAATTATTAAAAAAATATTTTACGTGCTTGATTATTATTTTTTACCATTTTTGTGTGTGTGTTATTAGGAGATTAAAGAAAAGTTTGTAATAGATTTAATTGATATAGGAGAAAAAATAAATTAATTAGGTAATATCTATACCTATATAT